>OHJI01000147.1_pt1 | contig 42436 bp, 38 predicted proteins | sample 1568571 | NCBI WGS metagenome assembly OHJI01 (sample SAMEA3879583, study PRJEB24766) | human gut metagenome | biome: human-associated habitat; feature: feces | place: USA | collected 1985/1987
AAATAGACCCCAAAAATAATGACCCTAATTAAAATTGGTTACCCATTATATAGGTAAGGAGGTATTTTTTTATGGCAAAAACTACCTTGTTTGATTGAAAAAATAAAAAATATGCATATAAAGATTTAGAATCTATTTATTAAGAAATACAAGTATTTCGGAATGGGCTAACTGATTCTGAAGTTGAAATTATGTATGCAAATTGGGATATACTTGAACCAGTCTATAGAACTATAAATATATCCATATCTAATGATGAGACGATTCAAATTAAAGATGTAAAGGAAAATCATGACCCTTTAATTTTTACATATCAAGTTGAAGAATCCAATATTCAACAATTCTTTGAGGTTATAAAGATGAATCTTGGAGGTAAAACCACTTATGATTCTACATATGTTGGTGGATGGAATCGAAGTTTTACTTTGTATTGCGAAAATGGGAATATTTTTAAATATCATAGCGATTATTGTACAGATATAGTAAAGGAGCTACTCACAAAATGTCAGATTATTATTTAACTTTAGAAGAGATAAAAATCAACAAATCCTTATCGGGTAGGCAATGATGCCAATTTTGCAGCACTTGGTGAAATGTGGCAAGGTGCTGGGAAAGGATATCAAGATGTATTGATGGTTACACTTGGCACTGGTGTTGGTGGCGGTTGTGTTTTAAATGGACAGATTGTTTCCGGAATTCATGGTGCTGGTGGAGAAATCGGACATATGCCTGTTAAGGATGATGAGAAAACTCCATGTAACTGTGGAAATCATGGATGTTTAGAACAATATGTTTCAGCCACTGGAATTGTTACTCAGGCTAAGAAGTTGCTAGATATGGATGATTGTTCTTCTGGTTTACGTGATTATGATTGTTTAGAAGCTAAACACATTTATGACGAGGCTAAAAAAGGGGATGTTGTTGCTAACGAATTAGTGGATTCCACTTGTAAAATTCTCGCAAAGGCATTGGCACAAGTTTGTAGTGTGATTGATCCAGAAATCATTGTGATTGGTGGTGGCGTTTCTAAAGCTGGAGATATCCTAACTTCAAGAATCAGCACATTCTTTAAAGAGTATGCATTCCATGCATGTAAAAATACACCAATTGTTTTGGCTAAACTTGAAAATGATGCTGGAATGTATGGTTGTGTAAAATCATTATTTTAATTCTACTAAAAATGCAAGGCTAACCATTAGGTTAAAACCTTGCATTTTTATTTTCTATAATAATGGTGAAAAAATACGAATAATGCTTAAGAATAAGCCTTTTACAATATTGACGTGCGTATCTTCGATTTGAATTTCTTTACAATGTGAAAGTGTATCAAAAAAGTTTTGTTTCACATCCATAATCTTCTTAGATTTATATAATAAAGTACCATTTTCAAAATGTAAGTAAAGAGATCTATAATCCAAGTTAATAGTTCCTACAGTCGCATACGTATCATCGGAAATAAAGACTTTAGAATGTACAAATCCAGGTTCATATTCATAGATTTTCACTCCACCCTGAATCAATTGAGCATAATAAGTTGTACCTATATCATGAACAATTTGTTTGTCGGCAATCCCAGGCATAATAATACGTACATCCACACCTTTTTTTGCGGTATGAATCAATGTGTTGATCATTTCAGAATCAATAATCAAATAGGGTGTCATTATATATACATATTCATTAGCACTGTTTAATAAATCTTCATATACCGATTGACCGGTTAGTTCTTCATCTAATGGTGTTTCTGCGTAAGGGACAATATACCCATCATATTGCGATTCATCTATTGGATCTGTGCATTTAAATACAGAATAGTCAAAGTCTTCATGGCGCAAGGCATTCCAGTTTGTCAAAAACATGACTAGATAAGACCAAACGGCATTTCCTTTTACACAGAAAATGTTGTCCATCCAATGGCCATATTTAACTTTCTTATTAATATATTCATCAGCTAGATTAGCACCACCACTAAAGGCAACCTTACCATCAATTACTAATATTTTTCGATGATCACGATGATTCATGATCGTATTAATAATAGGAGAGACGCGATTAAAGGATACGGCCTTAATTCCTTTCTTTTCTAATTGTTTTGCATAGGATGCAGGAAGCGTTCCTAATGAGCCCATATCATCATACATAACTCGAACTTCTACACCTTGTTTTACTTTATCTTCTAGAATGGAAAGGATGGAATTAAACATCATTCCTTCTTCAATAATAAAGTATTCCATAAAAATGTATTTTTCAGCTTTACGTAGTTCTTCCAGCATGGTTTTAAACCCAGCTTCGCATGGTGCATAATAAGCAAAATCTGTATTTCGATAGAAAGGAAATCCTTCCTTTTGAAGAAATGCCAAATGCGAAGTATAATCCGGATTTCCCAATTTAATTTCTGAAATAATAGCTTCCTCTTGCTCATAATAGTTTGCAGCCTTTTTTTGTTCGATAATGATATTTCGAAAGGTTTTACCAAATAAAAGGCTTAAAAGCATTAATACATACACAAAGGTACCAAAAACAGGGAATAACATAATCAATATGATCCACATCAAATCACTCGATAGATGTCTACTGGTACGTACAATGTTTAATACAATTAAAATTGACAATATGTGTAGAATAACTTCTACTAATACAAAGGATGTGGTTAACCATTCAAATAGAAAGTAATACAATCCGAGTTCACCTAAAACAATTATAATTAAGGGGATAATTCGTCCTAACCATATTTTACTTTTCATAAATAAACCTAAAAACGACCTTTCATCCGTATTCGCATAGAGTACTATATCACTAAGCCAATAGAATTTCCAATTTTAAATAAAAGAAAAGCTGAACTATAGGATGAGGTTAAATAGTTCAGCTCTAGAAATAGGAAAACTGGATAAGTAATTAGTTGAGTATAAATTTCATCCAGCAAACGCATTATACCATTATAAGCCCAGCTTTCTCAATAACAGATGATGATTTTTTGTATAGAATTTATCATTTGTTCATAAAATAATATTATAATGTTTTGATTATTTTGGAATAAACGTTCAAAAATACAGATGTTTTATGCTGTATCGAATACAAAATGAAAGGGTGATGAAAAGTTATGACAAAAAGAACGAGACAAATACAAGTCGATACAGAAAGTACAAATCAAAGGGAATTAAGAAAGAAACATCTGTTATAACTAGAATAACAAGTATGTTTACAGGATTTTATTGAATAATTGTACTACCATAAAAGACAATTTTTGTTATATTTGCTTCTTCGTTGTACCGTACAAATCCAACAGCATCCCCATCTTTGATTCGTTTAGAAGCTTCTTTTTGAATTTATCACATCTTAAATAACAATTAAACGTTAATGAATGAAGAATTAAATTTTACTTGACATCACCCTATTTTCAAACTATAATGTAAATATAATATAAATGATATGTAAATATAATCCAGAAAGGATGTGTCTTATATGAAGATCAATAGAGCAAAATTAAAAATGTATCGTGAGAAACTAGGGGTTAGTCAACTAGAATTAGCTGAAAAGTCGAATGTGTCAGTGGTCACAATCAATAAGCTTGAAACATTAGAAACTGCGGATCCTTATCCATCAACGGTAACGAAAATATGTAAAGCATTAGGTATACACAATGAAGATTTAATAGACAAAACTGTTGAAAACGATGTAGATTTAAAGCAAGATGATTTATCTAGTCTACTTAGTGAAAGAGCTGAATATGTGAAGTATCTCTATCAAATTGATTCAAAGATGTTCTCGTTTATTGAGAAGCAAATGGAGACTTTTAAATGTGCCCTAGGAAAGGTTTATGGAATAGAGGATCATGAACTATTTGAAGCAGCTATCTTCTCAGGGATGTCATTTGCTACAAGAGGAGATACAACTAATAGGACAAATTATGCAAAAGTCCTTGGAGATTTACTAGCATTGCAAAATAAAGGACCTAGAGACAAAATTATTGAAAAAGACGGATTTGTTGATCTTGATAACTTAGATAAATACAACGGCTTACAATGTGTATATGGGTTATATACGAAAGAACGTTTGATTCGAATTGGAAGTACAACAAATTTAAAACGACGCATAAACGAGCATATAAACTCATTGAAAAGCAATTGTGATCTTAAAATAGCAAAGAAATTAATACATGATGATGATCCAATGAATGAAACATTTAATTTTGGAATATTAGCAGAAACCCCTGGGGATTTGAAGTCAGGCTTGCAAAGACAATTCTTTCTCTCGTATGCAGAGACAATGCTTATAATCAAATATGAAACATATAAGCTAGCAAACGATAAATCTATTTGTGGGGATTCATACATTCCAAATAATTACTCAATAGAGATGATGAATTATTATTATAATAAAGATGGTAATCAATAGAACGAAAAGACTGCATTTTGCAGTCTTTTTTGTATCTAAAATGGAATTGATTATCTTTATTAAAAATAAAAAGCATACAGAAGACTGATATAGTGGTAAGAATGAAATAGGAAAATGTTAATCGTTTGCCATTCAAGATAAAAGGAAGAAATAAATTGGATGGGTTTTTGAAAGGTATGGTCGAGTAATTACTGTTGCGGTGGCAATATGTTTTGTGTTTCTATTTCTAACGCCAATGCAATCAGCAAAATCAACTACGTCCAAGAACATCTGTAATCAAATCTCGAATGCATAGAACAAAGAGACTCAATGTTTCTTTGTTTTTTTGTGCTTTATTGAGCACGAATAAGTAAACGTAATTCTTAGTTTCATGAAGATAGAACAAATCTTTTTTGTAAACGTAACGCTTAGTTTAAGATTACGAGAACAGATTATTTTGCTAAACGTAACGCTTAGTTTAAGAAACTAGAAACAAGATATTTTCGTAAACGTAACGCTTAGTTTCTTAACGTAACGCTTAGTTTCACGAAAACAGGTAATGTCTCTCCAAAACTAACAACTTCCATTGTTGGTCTTTTTTTTACGCTTATTTTCCGTTTTACAAGAACTTAAAGGCCCCTATAAGAAATCCAATCAGTCAGAAATGACTTTTTTAACCAAAGTAATAATCACCTAAGCAAAATCAAAACAGTGCAAACGTGTCAAAACGGGAAAACTAATAGGGAACTGATAGGAGAGAGACATGAAAAAACAGAACCTCTATAATGAGATTCTGTGTTGTGTTATTTGTAGTTAACAGAGCCTGTTACGGTGTAATTGACTTTTGATAGATTTATGACAAAGGCAGGACGTGCACCAATCCCAGCATCCGTTATAAGGTCTTTGTTCATAGAGCGAAAGCTGTAACTCAAATACATTGCACTACGAGGCGAACCAGTATAACCGTCTCTGAACCACATATGGTATAAGGAGTTATTTGTTCCTTTCAAGAAATCATAAACCTTGTTGGCGTTGTTTAGATCCACTAGATTGGATACTTCTTCAACGCTTGGAAGGAATACATGTCTTGATATTGCGTTATAAGTTGTATTATTATAGCCCTTTTCACTGTACTTCCAGCAGTTCAAAGGATGCGCCCCTTGTGCATCCTCTGGAAAGTTTGCCTTATAATAGACGACCCATTTTGGATTTTCAGTAGTACCTTCATTATAATACCAATCATTGCTTGAACCTCCATTTGGATCAAAGTATTTCCATTTTGGATTTGATGCAAAATCCATGTAGGATGCCTGCTTGATGTCCGTTACCTGAATTGCTTTCTGTAGCTTGTCAGGAAGTTGTTTATACCATGTGTTTTCTAGATAGTTATCAATATAGCTACCTTCATAAGTATTGGAATACTGACCATCAGGACGCTTATCATCCGGCGTTTCATATGTTCCAACTTTGTAGTTTCCATCAGAATTCACATTTGGCTGGTACTGTATATTTCCAAGGCTTTCTCCATCAATAACCAAATAAGTATCATCATCCGTCTGAGACATAACAATATAATTAGAACCTTCAATATTCAAAACAGTACCAGCTGAATAAGCTTTCTCCCATTGAGCGTGAAAAGTAAGAGTAAGACCATCATAAGCCGATATCAAGTAGATTGGTTCTTCATCTGAAAGTAAATATAATTTGCTCCATCCAGATGGTTGTGCTCCTTTTTCGAACCATCCACCGCCTCCGTTTGGATTTACATACAAATATTCTACATTGCTTTTATATTTACGACTTGCAAGCCATCCTTTAAAAGCGTATCCATCTTTAGTGAAAATGTTTTTTGATAGATTAGTCTTATCTGTACTGAGGATAGTTTCACTTTGCATAATACCAGTACCTTCATTTGAATCATAATTTATAAATGAAAGAATTGGTTTGTAATGTGCATACAATGTCATAGAAGAATTTATAATTGTACCTGTCGTGATTTTATTACCGCCTGTTGGTTGTGTATACCATCCGTCAAACAGATAATAAGTCTTTTTAGGTGCTGAATAATTTCGAGATATAAAACTACCTTCTGCCAAAGTATCTATTTTATACATTTTCATGACTTCTTCATCACTTAAAGCATTTTGCCATAAACCACATTTCCATATGTCACCTTTGGTTAAATTACTATAATGATCTCCTACTATAGGATTTCCACCTAGCGATAATCCTAAAGGACTTACTTTTATGTTTGGGTTGCCAGTCGCAGATAATTGAATTGTATTTGTTTTCTCGCCGTTAATAAAAATACTCATTGTATTATTTGGACCATCATAAACACCTGTTATCCAATAAGTTTCATTTGGTTTTATTTTGGTTTTAGAGCGTAATATATCATAATCATCTTTATTTTCTCTAAATACAGAGAAATATGGTCTAGTATCCTCTCCTAAGCCTAAGCCAAAACCACCCCATTCATAATTACAAAAAAACTCTTGTAATTTTTGAGGCAGGGTATCATCTGAGGAATTAAATCTTATTTTTGTTGATATTGTTAATTTATTTCCAAATGCATAATTATAATATCCTAAGTCTTCGCAATCATCAGTGCTAGTGCCACTAAAAGATTTTGAATTTTCTGGTGCTTTATACGGCGTGCCTGTATAAAACTGTTGTGTTTTAGTTGTAGAAAGAGTTCCGCCGTTAGCATCGTATGTAATTGTATTTAGCAATGGTTCCCAGATTGGATATAAATCTACTGTAACATCATTCTTTTTGAATTTATCTAATACTCCACAATATTCTGCGACATCTTCCATCTTAGCTAATCCTACATTATCCATTACTTTTTTAGTTCCAGCTTTTCCTATCGTCCATGTGTGTTCGGTAGCTGTGTATCCTAACTTGGTCAATCTAAGCACATCAGCTAAACCAGCTCGAGAATCAAATGTAGCCCCATATTTTTTTGTTTCGGAATATGCTATATCTTTATTTGAAACATCTTGGATGATATTCCAGAAATTATTCCAAGTTTGAGCACCATCTGCATGATAATTAAGAGTTAACTTATTTGTATCAAACTTAAAATAACAAGGTGTACATAAAATATGGGGTGCATTGGTTCTAGGAGCACAATATGTATCAATTCCAATCCTTCCTTTTAATGGAATAGGTGGAACATTATCAATACTTCCAACTCCACTATAATGATGACCGTCTGTGGCTCTAATGTTCTTGATTTCATATTCTGTTCCATAAGGGTAAGTTTTATTCCAATCGCTCACATTGCTAGCTACGAGCTTATTATTTATGTAAATATCGACAACTCCATATGTGTGTTCGCTATACATAACCTTCCCATCTAAAATTGAATTCAAATCTAACACATAAGTATATCTATTTCCTGTAATATCAAACACCAATTTATCTTCATAACTTCCACTAAAGCTTGTATTTGTATTAGCTAATGTAATATTGAAATTCTCATCAAAGCTTTTCATATCAGCTGATTTTATGTTGTCTACATGAAACGAGTCTTTATCAAGTGAATAGGAGATTTCTTGATTTTTGTTCTTTAATTTGCATTTGTTTAGGGAATTTACACTGACATCTAATTTGGTCTGTGCATCCATTTTACCAGTTACTGCAAATGAGCCTTTACCACTATCTTTATCTATATCAACATCAGATGGAATTGTAATCGTATAACCAGACGTATCAGTTGCCTGATTATTGATAGCCTCAGCTTTTACAATATCTACATCACCACAGGCAATTGATCCTAAGATTAAGAAACCACATAATGTTATAAATTTCTTCATGTTTTTCATCTCATCACAAATACCTCCTTACTGTTACATTGAACCACAATTCGAATCCAAACAATTTCTCGTCATTTCTATGGATAAACACAAACAAAATCCTTGCAATATGATCAAAATTCACGTCAACTCTTCTGAAAAAACTTCACGTAGCCCTCGAATCTATATCCAGATCAAAACATTACTATACAAAGTGTGTAAATAAATAGAAAATTATAGGAAAGGGCGGGGAAAATGTTTGTTTTTAGGTTTTATGCCAGCGTAAACTCATTAATAGACGGGAAAATGTTTGTGTTCAACGGGATTTTCTTTGTTTTCTGTCTTGAATCAAGAATATTGCAGTCATGTTCTGTATAAAAAAAATCCAGAAGTCTCATCATATGATGATTTAAGCTATTATACATATATAGATAACATATGTTTTTTATATGGAGCTAACAAAAAAATTAAAAAATTTTATGGATGCTATTTTTCTATTGATAAGATGTCCTCAAATGAATTGGAAAAAATGGAGCAATTTCTCAATTCAAAAAACCTAAGACCTAGAAGTTTATTATTTTAATCCAAATCTTTATCAGGTTTGGCTTTTTATATTCTTGATTTTCATCTATTTAAGAACTATAGTATCCATGAATTAGAAACATAAATATATAGATGTTCTTTTGCTTGTATTTAAATACACTAATTCAGGATATTTGTCATCCAAAATTGTTTGATAAAGAAAGAAGGCTTTAATCATGAAATTATTCAAATATATTCTCTGCTTATTTTGCACTATATCTTTAACAGCTTGTCACCAAGATGAAAAGCAAGATTTTTGGAAAGCTACCATTGATGCTGTTCAATCCAAATCCAAAGATAATGCGTACTTAAAAAACAACTGGAATATTGGTATAAGTTCAGATGAAGGCAAAAAGTATCAAAATATGGCTGCCCGCTATATCGTAGAAAACGACAATGAAACAACTACTACCATATTTGCTTTGCAAAACCAAAATGATAAAGAATATATATCCTATACATATACAACAGATGTAATTGAAGATACAAAAGAATATCAAAAGACAATAACTATTAATTCAACGAATAAGAAATATACAAAGTATGATATCCAATATAATTACTACGAATTTGAGAATGGAAACTACACATATGGAGAAGACGCAACTGGCTCAATATCAATCAATAAAGATGGCATTACATATGATAATGTTCCACTTTTAAATGAAGCAATCCAAAGCTGCTGTACAATAATTGATGATTTCCAGGAAGAATTTGATATCGATTATGAAGAATATGATTTTGATCCTCTACCATATCAAATGAAGGATTTGAATATTCCAAGTATAGATGAGATTCAGGAGGAAACCGCAACTTCTACAGACTACTATGGAGAACAAAGAATCAACGCAAAAGGATATACACTTGTTGATTGTTTAAGTATTGATAAAGATACAAATGAAGCAACCTATTCAACTTTCAATTACGAAAGACAGAGTGATGAGGAATCAATTCCATGTACACTTTCATTACAAGGTAATAACATTTATCTATTGACGCCAGATATGGATATTGATTTTACTTACTATATTTATAAAACAGACGACACCGTTTACATGTATTCCATAGACTATTCAAGTAATGAAATCATTGAGGATATTACCAACAACGGCGGAAATATGGCCGAGCAAGTTTTAAAAACCACAAATGACAGCTTACGAAAAAAGATTGCAGAACAATAAAGGCTATGACTTGTTTGATAGGAACGATATCAGGCAAGTCTTTTTTGTTTTCTTGGAAAAGCTAAACTATTTCTCGATTGTTTTAAGAACGCTCTCGTAGAACGAAAGTTACTTTTATAACTAATCCTACGAAAACATTATTTACCAAAGTGTGCAATTCGTCGTTGTCGGTTTTCGAAGACGTTGTGCGAGGATTCGAGAAAAGAGAAGGGTATAAAAAAGGACTCCATTTAAGGAATCCTAATGTGTTATATCGTGTTTTATCCGATTTCTCTAGTATAAGCTTACACAATTTTCGGAGCTGATGCAGCTTTAACAGCTGTTTTTGCATAATACTGAGTCAGTTTGGAAGTATCGTTCAATTTTCGAGCTTCTTCAGAAAGTGTCTTAATAGTTCGGTTTGCATCTTTCAAGACTTCATATAATGAGTATTGATTATCTCGAATCTTTTCCAAGTTATCAACAATATCTGATGATTTGTTTATGATTAGGTTTTGCCTTAGCTCGGTTTCATTCAGTTTTTCACGGTATTACGGTGGTGTTATGAAGCAATATAGGTTTTTACAAGTTTTTATTGGTAATATGATGGTACTACAAATTTTTTGTATGAAAATTAAACACGATATATTTCCTCTCTACAAACCACTTATATTTTGTGTTAAAATAAATCTATAAATCGGAATTTATGGAGAAGACAATGATGGATAAAAAGACACAAAAAAAAGGCTTAAAAATTCAGTATAATACAAAAAAAAGTGTGATATATCTGATCATCGCAATTCCCACTATTGTGTTTACTATATGGAATTTGTTTTGTGGAAGCATTCAGATTCGTTGTAATGATCGTGATTTTAACATTGAAGCAAAAGGATGGAATGATTATACAGGGGAGTATTCGCAAATTGACAGCATTTCTTATGAAGTAAATGTATTGCAGAACGATAATGATCACAGAACTAATGGTTTTGGAAACCTGAAGTATGCTATGGGAAACTTCAACAACGATATCTTCGGAGATTATATCCGCTACACTCATGCTTCCTGCCATTCATATGTTGTCATGAACATAGATGGAAAAATATTAGTTGTAAATGGGGAAAATGACGCAGAGACAAAGGAAATCTATCAGAGAATAAGTGAGAAGGTGTCAAAGGAAAGAAAATAGTTGTCGAAACGCTGATGTATAGACAAAACTAGTAACGGGTAAACCTCATCAATTTACCCGCTTTTTTTATGCTTTCTATTTAACTATGGGGAGTATTTTGGAGGTTTCTGTGAGGATGGTTTGTCCAAGTTGTAAAAAGAGAAGACCTTCATCAAAAGCACCTGCATCTAAAAACATCTGTGATTACATCTCGGACGCCTAAGAACAAAGAGACTCAATGTTTCTTTGTTTTTTTATGCTTTCACAAACAAATGAAGCAAACTTTGGAAGTTCTTAGTTTCATGAAGTGAAAACAAATCTTTTTCGTAAACGTAACGCTTAGTTTCACGAAAACATTAGTCTAATCCTAGACTACGTTACCCGTTTTTAGTTTCACCGTTTCAAGTAAGTATTACCCGTTCTTACTTTAACGATTTGTGTTCTGTCTCGCTAAATGCACAGCTTAGTTTAACATCGACCTGCGAGCAGAATTTGCTAAATGCACGGCTTAGTTTCTATATTCACGTTATAGTTTAACGATGACATTTGAATTAGGATAGTTTTATCCTAATTTTTTTCTTTACAAGTGATACATACTGTTATACACTGTTATATAGAAGGTGATACAATGATTATTATCAATAATAGTTCAATGATTCCTATTTATGAACAGATTGTGAATCAAGTGAAACAAAATATTGTGGATGGTAAGTTAAAAGAAGGAGATGCTTTACCGAGTGTTCGTGGTCTATCAAAAGAATTAAAAATATCGGCTTTAACTGTCAAAAAAGCATATGACATTTTAGAAGCGGATGGCTTATGTAGAACGGTTCAAGGTAAGGGTTCGTTTGTGTTGGGGGTAAATCCTGGCTTGGTACATGAGCAGCGTGTAGTTGAAATTCAAAAGGATTTAGAGAAGGTACTTGATAAAGCGAAATCTTATGATTTATCAAAGGATGAAATTAGAGATTTAGTTGATATCTTGATGGAGGAATAATAGTATGCGGTTTGTAAAGACATATAATGATTTTAAATTGGATTGTAAACTTGAATTAAAGCCAGGAACAATAACGGCTTTGATTGGTCGTAATGGTTCGGGTAAGACAACTTTGTTTAAATTGTATCTTGGTTTGATTGAAGATGATGATAAACATACAAATCAAGTGAATAAAGAAGAAATTGGGGTTGTATGGAATGATTCGAGTTTTAGTTTGGTTTTAAATGTTCTTGAAATTAAAAAGATTCTAATGTATTCCTATAAACATTTTGATTGTGATTATTTTGATTCTATGATTTCTCGATTTGAATTGGATACAAAGAAACCATTAAAAGAATATTCTACGGGTATGCTTTCAAAATTGAAGATTATTATTGCGACAAGTCTTCGTGCGAAAACTTTATTGTTGGATGAACCAACGAGTGGTTTAGATGTGATTGCTCGAAACGAAGTATTAGATTTGTTGCGTGATTATATGGAACAAAATGAAGAAGCTTCCATATTGATTAGTTCGCATATCGCAAGTGATTTGGAGGGTTTGTGTGATGAATTTTACTTTATTGAAAAAGGAAAAATCATTCTGCAAGAACAGGATTTAGAATCTTATGCATTATTAAAGGGTGTTAATGAAACAGTGGATTTGAGTTATGCGTTAAAAAGAATAGGTTCGACTTATCTTACAAATGAAAGACAATTTTATGTAGAAAACTATTCGAATCTAGTCATTGAAAAAGCACATATTGATGATTTGATGGAATATATGATCAAGGGGGAAACTGTATGAAGGGATTGTTAGTCAAAGATTTCTTGTTGATGATAAAAAGTAAGAAAGTCATATTGTTTATGTTGTTCATTGGAATCGTTGGTGGGATAAATGATATTTCATTTGCGACAGGTTATATCTTGATGGTTCTTGCGATATTAAGCTTATCTACAATTTCGTATGATGAAGCCAATCACGGCTTAAAGACTTTGTTTACGTTACCCATTTCGAAATCGGATTATGTGAAAGAAAAATATTTGTTTTCTTTGATTATTACAGGAATTGGTTTTGTGTTTGTCACAATATTAGGTTGTTTTAGTAAAAGTGGCTTCATTGAAACACTTATAATCTTATCAACAGCTTTGTTGTTGTTAGCTCTATCTTTGCCATTTCAATTAAAGGAAGGCAACGAAAAAGGAAGAATTGTATTATTTGTGGTTGTGTTTGGATGTACCTTCTTATTCGCTTTCTTAAATCAATTCATTCCTAAATTCTTTGATTCTATAGAATCTGTATTAAATACAATGGATCCAACTATGTTTAGTGTAGGTTTATTGATTAGTAGCTTTATTTTATATTTTATTTCCATGATGATTTCAATTCGAGTATACAGAAACCGTGTTCTTGATTAATTCACCAGTTTATCTACAATACTGTTGATGATATTCGCAATTTCTTCACAAGATTCAATACATCCTGCATTGATCCATTGTTGAATGGTTGCTAAGGATCCAAAAAGAATATAGTTTTTGATATATGGATTGTTTTGTGAAACTTGTTCAAGTTGATTGTTGATGGAATCGAGTGCTAGAACTTGTTTAGGAAATTCATTGTCGACATTGCATTCAAAAAAGATTTTGATGGTTTCTTTATTGGATTTTAAAAATTGGAGTAATTGGATAAAAGAAGTTTCTTTTGGTTGATCATTTAATTGTTCATTGATCAATTGAATGACTTCTTGTTCCATTTCTTTAATGACATCATATTGACTGCCATAATACTTATAAAAGGTGGAACGATTGATATCGGCCTTTTCACATAAGCTAGAAATGGTAATCTTATTGATGTCTTTTTCTTTTAGACATTCGAATAAAGCTAGACGAATGAATCTTTTCGTCATTTGTATTTTTCTATTCATAATCAACACCTGTTGCTTTCGTAACAATATGTTAAAATCAGTCGATTGAAAAATCAAGAGATAATTTTCTATAATTAAGAAAATATGGAGGGCTTTTTATGCTTCAATGTAAAAATATAATGAAAGATTATGTTTCAGGAGATGAAATTGTACATGCATTAAAAGGTGTATCACTTTCTTTTCGTGAACATGAATTTGTTTCGATACTTGGACAGAGTGGATGTGGTAAGACTACATTTCTAAATATTATTGGTGGTTTAGATCATTATACTTCTGGTGATTTAATTATTAATGGAAAGAGTACGAAGGATTATTGTGATAAAGACTGGGATACGTATCGTAATCATCAGGTTGGTTTTGTGTTTCAATCTTATAATCTGATCATGCATCAAAGTGTTTTAAGTAATGTAGAATTGGCTTTAACACTAACGGGAGTAAATAAAGAGGAAAGAAGAAAAAGAGCTATAGAGGCTTTAAATAAGGTTGGACTTTCGGATCAAATTCATAAAAAGCCAACCCAGATGTCGGGTGGACAAATGCAACGTGTTGCGATCGCCCGTGCTATTGTCAATAATCCCGATATTATTTTGGCCGATGAGCCAACCGGTGCTTTGGATAGTGCAACAAGTGTGCAAATTATGGAGATCTTAAAGGAAATCTCAAAAGATAAACTTGTCATTATGGTCACACATAATCCGCAATTGGCAGATGAATATTCGAGCCGTATTATACGTTTAAAGGATGGGTCTTTAGTATCGGATTCCAATCCTTTTAATGAACAAGAAGTGAATGTGGATACAAGTGTATTAAAAAGACCGGGCATGTCTTTTAAAATGGCTTGCTCATTAAGTTTAAATAATTTAATGACAAAAAAAGCACGAACATTTTTAACATCCTTTGCCGGAAGCATTGGCATTATTGGAATTGCTTTAATCATGTCATTATCGCATGGTATGCAGTCGTATATTGATCAAATGGAAAATGATACCATGGCCAGTTATCCGATTGAAATTCAATCCAATTCGAGTGATATGTCTACATTAATGACAACGATGATGGGCATGAAGAAAGAAAGCAAGGAACACAACGATTCTAAGATTTATTCTCGTCCTTATGTGGAGGATGTATTAGAATCTTTATCGAGTTCAAAAAAGAATAACTTATCGGCTTTTAAATCGTATATTGAAAGTAATAAGGGAAAAGAATTTAGAAAGACAGCGAAAGCAATTGAGTATGATTATAATTTAAATTTACAAGTTTATAATGAGAATACAGATTCTGGCTTAGTGCAAGTATCGCCAAATGGTTTGTTAGATAAATTAGGCATGTCGGACATGATGTCGATTCAATCGCAATTCATGGATTCAAGTGCTATGACCAATGATCAAGTGTGGCTTTCTTTACCCGAATCGAAAAAGCTTCGTGATGATGACTATCAGCTTGTCGAAGGTAAGTGGCCAGCAAACTATAACGAAGTTGTTTTAGAGGTTGATGAAAATAACGAAATAACGGATTATGCACTTTATTCTTTAGGATTATTGGATCAGGATGAATTGGTTAAAAATTATCAAAAGATTTTAAATGGAGAGACGGATAAGATTTCAAAGACGGATTTAAAATCTTATAGTGTGGATGATATCTTAAATTTGAAGTTTAGATTGGTTCTAAATAGTGATTTATATCAAAAGGTAAATGGTTTATGGATCAACCAAAGTGAAAATGAATCGTATATGAAGGATGTTGTTTCGAAGAGCCCTGAAATTAAGGTGGTTGGAATTATTAAACCAAGTGAATCTACCGTTTCACAACCAACAATGGGTGGTGTGTATTATACAAAGGCTATGGAAGAGTATGTAACTTCTAAGACGGAGAATGCTCAAATTGTTCAGGAACAAAAGACAAATCCAAATATCAATATTTTTACGCAGACCGAATTTGCTTCAGGTCAAAAGATGAGTATGTCAAATCTTACAAATGAACAAATGATGCAGCTTTCTAGTATGTCCCAAGAAGAATTGATGAATTACATGAATACGTATAATGAGAATATCAATGCGACATATGATTCAAATTTGACTAAACTTGGTGTTGTAGATTATTCAAATCCGACAAAGATTTCTTTGTATGCGTCAAGTTTTGATGGGAAAGAAAAGCTGAGTGATTTGATTACTTCTTATAATAAGAAGCAGACAAAGAGCAATGTGATCACATATAATGATTTTATTGGTACTATGTTAAGTTCAGTAACAAGTGTTGTAAATATCATTAGTTATGTCTTGATTGCCTTTGTATCTGTATCACTCATTGTATCAAGCATCATGATTGGTATCATTACGTATATTTCTGTATTGGAGCGTACAAAAGAGATTGGTATCTTACGCTCCATTGGTGCCAGTAAGAAAGATATTACGCGTGTATTCAATGCAGAAACATTTATTATTGGTTTGATTAGTGGTGTATTAGGTATCTTAATTACACTTGTATTAAATGTACCAATCAGTATGGTAGTTGAAAATATGACTGGTGTTGCTCATATTGCCAAGTTACCAGTCAATGGAGCTGTATTCTTGATTTTAATTGATTTAGTATTAACGATTCTTGCAGGTTTGATTCCATCCAAGATTGCAAGTAAAAAAGATCCTGTAGAGGCATTAAGAAGTGAGTAATCACTTCTTTTTTGGTATAATACCTGCGAGGTGATTTCATGATTCGAAAAGGAACGATTGAAGATGCAGAAATATTATCTAAGGTAGAGGCGACTTGTTTTCCACCGAATGAAGCAGCGACTTCAAAAGAGATTCAAGAACGATTAAATGTATATGCGAATCATTTTTTGTTATTGTTTGAAGAAGATAGATTGATTAGTTTTATCGATGGTTTTTGTACAAACCAAAGAGATTTAACGGATGAAATGTATAGTGATGCTTCGATGCATGATGAAGATGGTGACTGGCAAATGATATTTGGATTAAATACATTGCCGGATTATCAAAGAAAGGGTTATGCAGCAAAGATCATGAATTCGATGATTGATTTGGCTAGACAAGAAAAAAGAAAAGGGTTAGTGTTAACTTGTAAAGATAGATTGGTGCCTTACTATAGTAAATTTGGCTTTAAAAATGAGGGTGTATCCTCAAGTGTTCATGGTGGTGTAGTTTGGTATCAGATGCGATTGGAGTTAAAAAAATGAATATAATAAATATGGTGAAGAAATATCAGAAGAAAAAAGCGAAAAAAGCTGCAAAAGAAGAGTTGAAACAGATGATTCCAACATTAAGAGGTGCATTGAATGAAGTGACTTCTGGTTTGGATGAATTAAATGGTCTTCTTAAAAAGATTACGCGTTCATGAAGTCAAAGATTTATTTGGCAATCGATTTAAAGTCTTTCTATGCTTCTTGTGAATGTGTATCTAGAGGATTGGATCCTTTAACTACAAATTTAGTTGTTGCGGATGCTTCTAGAACAGAAAAGACAATATGTTTGGCTGTATCGCCTTCTTTAAAACAGTATGGAATTGGTGGAAGGTGTCGTTTGTTTGAAGTGAATCAAAAGGTAAGAGAAGTGAATGCCAAAAGGAAAAAGGGGTTTTTGCGTTTTGATGGTAAAACGGCAGATGATGAAATCTTAAAGCAGAATCCTAGATATGAAGTCGATTTTTTAATTGCGCCTCCTAGAATGAAATACTATTTGGATATCAGTACGCAAATCTATAATATTTATTTGAAGTATGTTTCAAGTCAGGATATTCATGTGTATTCAATTGATGAAGTGTTTATTGATGCGACTCCATATTTAAATACGTATCATTTAACACCAAAAGAATTCGCAATGAAAATGATTCTAGATATTTATGAAACAACTGGCATCACGGCTACGGCAGGTATTGGTACCAATTTATATCTTGCCAAGGTGGCAATGGATATTGTGGCCAAACATAAAGATCCAGATGAAAATGGGGTTCGTGTTGCGGCTTTAAATGAATATAGGTACCGTAAATTGTTGTGGAATCATAAGCCTTTGACTGATTTTTGGCGTGTTGGTAAAGGGTATGAGAAAAGATTGTATAAACTAGGTATTGATACAATGGGCAAGCTTTGTGCCTTTAGCTTGGAACATGAGGATGTTTTGTTTAAGACATTTGGTGTAAATGCCGAACTATTGATTGATCATGCCTGGGGATACGAGCCTTGTACAATGGAAGATATCAAGGCATATAAACCAGAAAAGAATAGTATAGGTTCGGGTCAAGTCTTATCTTGTGGCTATGAAAAAGAGAAGGCCAAGATTTTAGTCAAGGAAATGGTGGAATCTTTAGCTTTAGATTTGGTGGATAAGCATTTGGTGACAAATAAAGTAGTACTTACAATTGGTTATGAAGCGAATGAATCTTATACTGGAGAAACAATGGTTGATTTTTATGGTCGTGTTTTACCAAAGAGTATAAATAAAATTGTTCGTTTGCCTCAAAAGACAAATGCGAATTCAATCATGATTCAAAGTATATTGGATGTTTATGATTGGTATGTGGATTCTAGTTTATTGGTGCGAAAAATCAATGTGGCAGCTATTGAAGTGGTTGATGAAAAAAATCGTGGCTTTGAACAGATGGATTTATTTTCTAATGTGGATGAAGAAGATTTAAAGAAGGAAAATAATCTTCAGAAGGTGACTTTAAAAATAAAGAACAAATATGGAAAGAATTCAATCCTAAAAGGAACGGATTTTGAAAAGGGAGCTAAGGCAAAAGAGCGAAATGAGCAGATTGGAGGGCATAAGGCATAATGGATGAAAGATGGTATACGATGGATCGCCCAAAGAGTAAATATCCAAAGATGTCCATGTCGGATCGTGCCGCTCAATTTGCACCTTTTGCAGCTTTAACAGGTCATAAAGAGGCGATATTGGAACAACAAAGAATAACTCAGACGAAACGTATTTTATCGAATGAAGAAAAGCTTGAAATCAATGAGAAAATCATTGAATTGATGAATTTGAAATCGAAATGCAGAATCGCTTATTTTGAAAAGGATAAGACAAAAAGTGGTGGCCAGTACATGGAGAGTGTTTTATCTTTTAAGCGTATGGATGAATTAAATAAGACTCTATTTTTTAAAGAGAATATGCAAATACAAATAGAGGATATTGTAGATATTGAAATATTGGAACATTGACTTGTTCCTTTTTCTTTTGTAAACTAGTACACAAGTAAACAATATGAAAGAAGGTAAATTATGAATATACTACTTGTTGTTTTAGTCACGTTTTTTGCAGGTATGGGAGCTGGATTAGGTACTGGTTTTGCGGGTATGAGTGCTGCTGCAGTCATCAGTCCTATGTTGATCACATTTTTAAATATGGATCCTTATATGGCTGTAGGAATTGCTTTATCGAGTGATGTCTTGGCAAGTGCAGTGAGTGCTTATACGTATAAGAAGAATGGAAATCTAGATGTAAAAAATGGTGTTATTATGATGATTACCGTTTTGATTTTCACTGTAGTTGGAAGCTATATCTCGAGTCTAATCCCTTCACAGACAATGGGTTCCTTTTCGGTCTTTATGACATTCTTGTTGGGAATTAAATTTATCGTGCGCCCTGTCATGACAACGAAGGAGAGCATGGAGGCTATAGATTCAAAGAAAAGAGTAAGACAATCTATTTTATGTGGTATGTTGGTTGGCTTTATTTGTGGCTTTATAGGCGCTGGCGGAGGCATGATGATGCTTCTTATTTTAACGACTGTTTTAGGATATGAATTAAAAACAGCTGTAGGAACAAGTGTGTTTATCATGACTTTTACAGCCTTAACAGGTGCGATTTCGCATTTTTCAATTGGTGGAAGTCCAGATTACGTTGTGATGGCATTATGCATTTTATTTACTTTCATTTGGGCTAGAATTGCCGCTAAATTTGCGAATAAGGCAACGCCAAAGACATTGAATCGTTTGACTGGAGTTGTGCTTGTTGTATTAGGTGTAGTGGTAATGGGCTTTAATATGTTATAAAAAAAACAGCCAACGGCTGATTGTTAGAGATTGCGTTCAAATTTAAAACAATAGCTATTGTTGTCTGTCTTGTGAAGTTTATGCCTGACTATTTTTTTAAATCGAACACTTTGTACTGGAAAGATGATATCATTTGGATTATGCGATATCGAACATGAGTATCAGATACAAAATCTTCTGAATACATTTATTCAGGCATTTAAAAAAGTATATGGCATATCACCAAAGAAATATAGAATGATGGAGGATCAAAATGAAAAGGGCAGTTGAAGAAATCTTAAAGTTTAATGAGGAAAGAGATTGGGATCAGTTTCATAATCCAGAAAACTTGGCTAAATCCATTAGTATTGAGGCCGGAGAGTTGTTGGAATGTTTTCAGTGGAACAATGAATATAATCAACAGCATGTTTGTGAAGAGCTTGCGGATGTGATGAATTATTGTATTTTAATGGCGAATAAACTGGGAGTGGATATGGAAGAAATATTGTTGATGAAATTAGAACAAAATAAGAAGAAATATCCGGTAGAAAAGTGCAAAGCATCTTCTAAAAAGTACACAGAACTGATAAAATAAGGGTATGTTAGATGTCGAGCGATTACAATTCTTAGATTTATACAGCTTTGAACTGCGATTGGATTATTTTGAGAAGATTCTAGAATTCACGAGTTCTTCTTATTCTTTCTATTGGTTAGAGGCTATATTAAATTTAATGATTTATAAAGATACAATTGAATTTGATGAAATTTTAGATGAAATGATTTCTTTATCCTATGATGATGTTGTAGAAAAAGGATATCATTTGGGTCCGTTAATTCATCAAAAGCGTACAAACGCATTGGAAAATGCGATTTTAAGCATCCAAAAGTATTTGCCTGAAAATTGCTCGAAACAAGAAATTATTATTTGTGTAAAGCAACACGATGAAGCTTTAAAAGAATACAAGAAGCTATTGATTATGCAGACACCATATCGTTTATTATCGAGCTTTTTGGTGGATGTAGGTGGCAATGATCCAATTTGGAATCGCCCAAAGGATATTATAGAAACAATCAAAGATTATAATGAAAAATATAGACTTCCGTATATTATAGAAAATGACAGGGGTCTTAAAAGAAGAGTTGTTGTTCAACCAGAATGGAGAGATTTCTTAATGACTAATTATCGTGTCATTATGGAATGGGTTCATGATGAAAAGATCAAGTATCTAGAAAAGCGAAAGATTGAAGAGAGTGCATCCGAGTGATGTGCTTTTTCTTTTGGTTAAAATAAAAAAGCCTATTGCTAGACTTACTTTTGTTTGTGTTTTAGATACATCGCATAAATAAATTTTGTGATTCCAATCGCAATAAAAAATATTCCTAATTTTAGTAGCATTATAAAAGTTCTATCCTTTCTGTTTTTAATATATGTTACATAATTTTGTATATAAAGAATATAATTCGAATACAAAAAAATAAAAACTCCTTTATGTAAAGGAGTAATTGTCAGATGGTAGCGCGTACGGGATTCGAACCCGTGATACAGCCTTGAGAGGGCTGTGGCTTAACCGCTTGCCGAACGCGCCATGTACTTAATAAGTATAGCACAAACAAAAAGAGAAGTTCAAGACTTCTCTTACAATTCAGCAATTAAATCACATAGATTTTTATAGGCTTTTTTAAAAGATTCTAGGTTTAGCTTTTCTTCAGGAGTATGACAACCTTGGGCAATAGGTCCGTATGTGATGATATCTAAATCTGGAAGCAAGCCTTTTAGAATACCTGTTTCCATTCCTCCGTGAGATGCTTCCGTTTCCATTTTTATGCCTTGTCTTTCTAAGACTTCTTTTAATTTTTCTCTTAATGGACTGTTCGCTTCATAGTTCCAACCACAGAAGTTTGTATCTTCATGTTCAGTTGCATGACATAATTGTGCAATCATTTTGATTTTATTTCCTAATTCATCCTTCATAGATTCTAATGGGGAACGAATGCAGAAAGCACATTTCACAACATTGTTTTCTGTTCTTAGCTTACCTAAGTTAAGGGAAGCTAGAGTTAATCCTTCAATAGCCATAGATTTATGCTGTAAACCATTTGGTAATAAATAGTATAGTGTAATCAATTCGTTTGTATCCTTTGAAGTAAAGGCTTGAGTGACTTTCTCTGTTTCTTCCAATTGAATATCAAGTTTACTATCACTAAATTCAAATTCTGTTTTTAGATCTTTTACGATAGAATCAATATTTGGCTTAATGTCTGAAACGAAAGTAGCTTCTGCTTCTCTAGGAATCGCATTTTCTTTAAGTCCACCATTTACAGATACGATTTGAATATTCTTTAGTGTTTGAAGGACTCTAAACAAGATTTTGATTGAGTTACCCTTTTCTTTATCGATACAAGAACCTGAATGTCCACCATCTAATCCTTTTACAGTAAGTTTGTAGGTTGGTTTGTCAACTTCTTCAAAAGCACATGTTTTATCGACATAGGCATAGCGACCACCACTTGTTGTGGTGCAAGTGCTGACTTCACCACCACCATCAAGTCCAATCATCTTTTTGGCATTGAAGTATTCTTTCTTTAAATTAATAGATCCTAATAGACCTACTTCTTCTTGTACAGTAAATACACATTCTAGATTTGGATGCTTTAATGTATCATCGCTTAGAATTGACAACATGTAGCTGACTCCAAATCCATCATCGGCACCTAATGTTGTTCCTTTGGCTTTTAACCATCCATCTTCAACATATAAATGTAAAGCATCGGTTTCAAAGTCAAAATCGACATCCTTGTTTTTTTCACATACCATATCCATATGTGCTTGCAACATTACAGTATCGTGATTTTCATAGCCTGGTGTAGCACCTTTATAAATAATCACATTATTCATGTCATCACGAACATATTTAAACTGATGTTCTTTCGCAAAGCTTTCTACATAGTCTGCAATTTTTTCTTCATGAAAAGATCCATGAGGAATTTTTGAGATTTCTTCAAAATATTTGAAGATCGCAACATTTTCATCTAATACACTCATTGTTTGTACCTCCACTTGATTAACAATAAGTATAATCAAAAAAATGAGAGACGCAAGTCCCTCATTATTGGATATTAATGTATCTTGTTTCTTCTTCACGCTTAACAGGTTTTGTAGGTAATAAAATGAACAATTCACCATTTTCAAAACGAGCTTTGATATCTTCTTGTTTGTAGCCTTCACCAATATAGAAAGAACGAGAATAAGAACCAGTGAATCGTTCTTGACGAATCACACGCGTATTTTCTTTATTGATATTACGAGTAGCTGTAATCTTTAAATATCCATCTTTCAATTCGATTTGAATGTTTTCTTTTTGAATCCCACAAACCTCCATGCAGATTTGATAATATCCATCCTTTTCATAAATATCAGTTCTTAATACAGTATTTGTATCTTGTTTTTTAGTATCATTGAAAAAGTCATCAAAATAATTAGGGTAATAGCGCATATTGAATCCTCCTTAGCACTTATTTCTTTTAACTGCTAATATCATAGTACAAATATTTGGCACAGTCAATAGATGAGTGCTAATAATTTTGCCGCTTGTTTCTAGAACACTTTTCTGCATCAATAGCCAAGACAAACATAAGTGCATCCAATGCATTTTCTGAATCTGTAATATCAATCACATAGGTATCGGTAAAATTAAATATTTCTTTACGAATAACAGCTATAGTATCATAGCTTTCATCCACAATTGTATAATTCCATTCAGTTAAGGATCCATCAATATGCCATCCATTATAGTCAATGTTGTAATGTGGAGTAAAGAATGATAATTCTTTCGATAGACATCCTATATACACATTATTTTTATATATTTCAAATTTAGGAAGTAAAGTCATCACCTTTTCTAAAACAGTACCTACTTCATTACCACTTCTGTCATAAATTACTAGCTTATGGCCCCAAGATAGTTTTCCTTCGACCTGATAAATGACATGACCCGCTTCATTATAAATATCATAGCTGTCAAACCAGGAGAAGAATCTTTGTTTAAATATTAATTTCATAGTATCACCTTAAAAATTATATCATGAGAAAGAATAAAACATTTAAGGTTCATTTAAGCTTTCCATCATATACTGCAAACGAAATAGGCGGTTCTAATAGATTATACTTTTCATGCCCTTATGATAATCAGCTGTCTATTTCTTTTTTTGTGCACATTTTTGAATAAATGTTAAAAATTAAGAAATATTAAGGAAATCTTAAGAAAAACGTAATAAAATGTTGTCGAGGTGAATTTTTTATGAAGAAAAAGCTCGGGAACATATTGGTATTTATATTAGTGATTGGCTTAAGTATTGGCTATGGCATTTATAAAGATGACAAGTCTAAAGTGACAATCAATGATATATATACTACAGAGTTTCAAGAACAGGCATTATCAAACTTAGAAAATGAAAAGGGAAATGGAAATTACACACTTCAGAATATATTTATGAAATACAATCCTTTTTCAACCAATACACAATCGATGTATGTTTATTTTAATACATCGAAAGCTGCCAAAATAACATATACTGTAAGTTGTGCAGACTATGCAGATTTTACGGCTTCGGCATATCAGGCTAAGACGTATCAAAAGGAACATGAATTTCAATTGATGGGGTTGATTCCAAATTGTACAAATACAATCACTTTTACGGCAACCTATAAGGATGGTACAAGTCAAAGTGTGATGAAAACCTATGATATGGGCTCTTTATTAGGCGATGAGGATATCCAATTGAAAAGAGTGTCTGGTTCTAAACAAGATTTAGGCAATGGCCTATATACCTTATTAGGAAATGATTCAGATGATCAGGATTTTGTCTATATGTATGATACAAATGGCATTTTGCGATCAGAAATCCCTATTATTGGATACCGTTCTCATCGTATGTTGATACAGAATCAAACATTATATATGAGTGTTTCAACACATAGAATGGTCGCAATGAATCATTTGGGAATGATTGAACACGTATATAATTTAGGAAACTATATCGTTCATCATGATTATCAATTTGATAATGATGGAAATTTGATTTTGTTAGCTACAAATGAAGAAAAGAATAGTGTTGAAGACTGCATTATTAAAGTGGATGTGGATAATGAAGAAGTAACAGAGCTTTTAGATTTAGAAGATTTATTTGGAAGCTATAAAGAGAATACAGATCACAAAGAAGGTTCTAAATGGGATTGGATGCATATCAATACCCTTCAATATCTAAGTGACGATAGTGCAATTCTTTCTTCTAGAGAAACAAGCTCGATTATTAAAATAAATGATTTAAGCACAAATCCAAACATTGGTTATATCATTGGAAATGAAGATTTCTGGAAAGATACAGACTATACGGACTATTTATATACAAAAGTAGGTGACTTTTTAACAAGTGGAGGACAACATACTGTCACTTATATGGAAGATGATTCACTAGCATCGGGTCAATATTATTTGTATATGTTTGACAATAACTTTGGCTATTCAACGACAAGAACCGATTATGATTGGACAGTGAATAAAGGGATTCAAACAAGTATTCTAGAAGGGACAACATCCTATTATTATCAATACTTGGTTGATGAAAATGAAGGTACATACACTTTGGTGAATTCATTTGAAGTACCATTTAGTGCCTATGTATCAAGCGCTCAGAATTTAGGAAATCATATTGTCGTAGATTCTGGCATTGCCGGACTATTGTCTATCTATGATACAGATGGAAATTTAGAAGAACAATTCAGCATCAAGAAAAATGATCGTTTTATTTATCGAATCTATTATTATGATTACAACGGATATTATTTTAGTTAGAGAGCAATTCTCTAACTTTTTTAAGTCTTTTTTAAGCCTTGTTTAGTATGTTTAGAATGGTGATAACTATATGACGTATGAAGAGTTTTATGGGCGAGATTACGAAAGGTTTAAAGAAGTATTGGATTTTGTGTTGAGTTCAATTGAAACAAGTTCATTAGAATGTATACAATACACAACTTCAAGAATCAAATCGCCAGATAGTGTTTTACATAAGGTAGGAAAGAATTATTCATTTCTTCATGATGTGATTGGTGTTCGTATCATCTGTTCGTTTGTAGACGAAATATATGAGATAAAAGATTGGCTTACATCTTTGTTTCATGTCGTAGAAATCAAGGATTATTTAAAACAACCAAAACCAAGTGGATACCGAAGTCTTCATGTGATTTGTGAGGTGGATGGCTGCTTAGTTGAAATTCAAGTACGAACGATTGCACTGGACTTCTGGGCGAATCTAGAACATCAAATTCATTATAAGAAGAATATACAAGAAGAAGCTTTGATTCGTAGTGAACTGAAACGATGCGCCGATGAAATTGCTTCGTTAGATTTATCTTTCCAAACCATTAAGGATAGAATCGAGGGATAATATGCGATTATTGATTGCGGATGATGAAGTAAACTTAGCCAGAGCACTTCAGGCAGTATTAGAGGATGCAGGCTATGATTGTGATGTATGTTATGATGGAAATAGTGCTATTCATTTAGTTTCTAAAGAAATGTATGATGGCTTGATTTTAGATATTATGATGCCTGAAAAAAATGGGTATGAAGTCTTGTCGTCGATTCGAAAAAATAAAATGGGTATTCCTGTATTATTGCTGAGTGCTTTAAATGAAGTAGATGATAAGATTACTGGCTTTGATTTAGGCGCCAATGACTATTTATCTAAGCCATTCTCTACAAAGGAATTGATTGCTCGTGTGAAGGTGATGTTAAAAGAGAATGTAGTGGACGATACGTATCTGCAGTTTCAAGATATTCTTTTAAATAAAAAGGAAGAAACTTTGGCGTGTAAGAATACTAAATATCAATTGTCTAAATATGAGTGTGAAATTCTTTCATACTTAATTAAAAGCGAATCTCATACATTGCCTATATGGCTTGTCCTTGAAAGAGTTTGGCAAAATCGTGTGGATGTGAACCATAAGACAGTTTCGCTATATGTATCTTACTTAAATCGGAAGCTAAAGGCATTACAGTCTTGTGTTTCCATTCAAATTAATGAAGAAAACATGGAACTGTGTGTTAATATATAAATTAATAAAAGAAGGGTGTTAAATTATGAATATATTGGTTGTAGATGATGAAAAGAATATTGCGTATGCGATTGCACAAATATTTGAAGAACAAAAATGGCAGGTAACAATGGCCTATGATGGACAAGAAGGCTTAGATCTAGCTTTAAGCGGCTATTATGATGTAGCCGTTTTAGATATCATGCTTCCGGGTATCAATGGGTTTGAAATCGTTCAAAAAATGCGTGAAAACAAGGTGGATACACCAACCCTTTTATTGTCAGCATTGGATGAAATTCCAGACAAAGTTAAAGGCTTAAATGTAGGGGCTGATGATTATATGACAAAACCATTCTCTTCTGCCGAGCTTGTAGCACGTATCAACGCCTTGACAAGACGAAAAGGAGAAGTTATTGTACATGAATTAAAGTATGAAGATCTGTTGTTACAGTTAGATACTTGTGAATTGTATTGTCAAAGTCAACATATTCATTTGGGCTACAAAGAATTTGAAATTTTGAAGCACTTGATGTCACATCCAGAAATGATCACATCCAAAGAGGATTTGATTATCTCAGTATGGGGAAGTGAAAGTGATGCGATGGATAATAATGTAGAGGTTTATATTTCTTTTTTAAGAAAGAAATTGAAATTTTTAAAGAGTAAGATTTCTATTAAGGTGATTCGAAAAGTTGGATATCGACTTGAGGTTTGCGATGCTTAAAAAATTACAGACCAAATTCATTTTGATTCTCATGTCCTTTGTCAGTATCATCCTACTTTCGGTGTTTGGCGTGGTATGCTGCTCGAATTATGTGCATGATAAAAAGGATGTAGAACGAAACTTAGAAATGGCCTTAAGATTAAAGGACAAAGATTTTTCTATTTCCTTTGCGAACAATCGAAATTTTAATGGAAATTCCTTTGTGATATATACGGATGACGACTATGAATATATGATCACAAGTCGTACGGTATGGAATATTTATGCGGATGATGCACAAAGTTTAATTGAAAGTGTGGAGCACAAAGATGATGTGGGTGTTCTTAAAAAATTGGGTTTTGCGTATAAAAAAGAAAAAATCAAGAATTTTCAAGTAGATGAAGATACGATTATACCTTCTGGATATGCGGTGGCCTTTGTCGATATATCCAATATGCAATCCTCCTTTCAAAGAATGTTGATTATATCCCTTCAAATTGGATCTACTGTTTTACTTGTATTCTTTATACTAAGTTGCCTTTTAAGTAAATGGGCCCTAAAACCAGTTGAGCAGGCATGGGATAAACAAAAACAATTTGTGGCAGATGCCAGTCATGAACTAAAGACGCCATTAACGGTTATTCTGGCTGATAGTGATGTGCTGATGAATCACTCTAAAGAATCGATTTCTTCGCAAAAACAATGGGTTGAATCCATACAGAGTGAGGCTAATCGAATGCGTAAGCTTGTGGAGAATATGTTGTTTCTTGCCAAGAATGATGCGAATCGAATTGAGATTTCGATGCAGAATTGCTCTTTAAGTGACATATGTTTTCATTGTGTTTTACCATTTGAATCGATTGCTTTTGAAAAAGGTATTGAATTAATAGACGAAGTAGAAGAGAATATAGAGGTACAAGGTAATGAGTCACAGTTAAAACAACTGATTTTGATTTTCTTAGACAATGCGATCAAGTATACGCCTAAGGGTGGCAAGATTTATTTTAAATTAGTAAAAGTACAAAATAAACCAGTTGTCACGATTCGAAATACAGATAGCTATATTCCACCAGAAGATTTAAAGCATGTATTTGAAAGATTCTATCGTGTTGATAAATCTAGAAAGTATCAAGGTGGTGCAGGCTTAGGTTTATCGATTGCGACGCAAATTGCACAAAGTCATAAAATTAAAATCAATGTGACAAGCAGTGAAAAACAAGGTACAGAATTTACTTTGACTTTCTAGGAGGGTAATTATGTTTCAAAAAAGAGTGGATGAAGTTATTTCAAAAATGAAAGCGGATGGACTTAAACAAATTTTAGTCAGTGAACCATGCAGCATCTATTATTTGACTGGTGTCGATGTAGGCCCAGGTGAAAGATTGTTTGCGCTATATTTGAATGATGAAGGAAGAAAAGTTTTATTTTTAAATACATTATTTACAGTGGAACAAAAGGATTGTGAAGAAATCTGGTTTAGCGATACGGACGATTCTATTTCATTATTGGCAGGTGTAATCAATTCGAATGAAACACTTGGTATTGATAAAGAATGGACAGCGCGCTTCTTGATTCCTTTAATGGAAAAGTGTGAGGGATTAAAGGTTGTATTAGGATCTAAATATGTGGATGGTACACGTGCTATTAAGGATAAAAAAGAAATTGAATGTATGATTGAGAATTCACAGATCAATGATGTTGTGATGGAACGCATAAGAGATTTTATTAAAGAAGGAATGACAGAAAAACAAGTGGAAGCCTTTATTTTAGAACAATATAAAGAGTTAGGATGTCAAGATGTTTCATTTTCACCCATCTGTTCATTTGGTGCCAATGGAGCAGATCCTCATCATATGCCAGATGATTCCATCTTAAAAGCAGGGGAAAGTATTGTTGTAGATATTGGTGGAAAAAAAGATCGTTATTGTTCCGATATGACACGTACATATTTCTGTAAAGAAGCAAGTGAAGAATATAAGAAGATTCATGATATTGTTCGTGTGGCGAATGAAAAGGCCGAAGAAATCATTCGTCCAGGCGTTCGTCTATGCGATATTGATGCAGCCGCACGTGACTATATTTCAAGCTTTGGTTATGGCGAATATTTTACACATCGCTTAGGACATTTTATTGGGCAAACGGATCATGAATATGGAGATGTAAGTTCATCAAATACAAATACAGTAAAACCAGGTATGATCTTCTCCATTGAGCCAGGTATTTACTTGCCAAATAAAATGGGTGTTCGTGTTGAAGACTTAGTTCTTGTGACAGAAGATGGTTGTGTAGTATTGAATAAAGTAGATAAAAAATATGCGATGATTGGCTAAAATCATCGCACTTTTTTACTTACCTAAACAGAACTTAGAGAATAAAGTATCTAACAAGTCTTCTCGGTGTACTTCACCTAAGATTTCCTTTAAGTGATCATGAGCGGCTTGAATATCAATCTCAATTAAGTCTGGCTCAACCATCATATCCATGGCTTCTTTTGCACGTAGCATATCTTCTTTGGCTTGGTTTAATAAACCAATCTGTCGTTCATTTGAAAGCAATGGATCTTCCTTCAACAAATCTTCATGATATAGATTTTCTAAGGCATCAATCAAAGGCTGAATGTCTTTGTTGGCGGCAGAAATCCAAATACCATCTTTATCAGCCTCTGTTTTATCGAGCTTATTATAGATAATTAAGCGCATCTTATTTTTTGTAAGCTCTAATAATTGTTTATCTTCATCATCCAACTCTTTAGAACCATCAAAAACCAAAAGAACAAGCTTGGCATCCTTTAATTTTTCCTGACTCTTTTCAATTCCAATCTGCTCAATCTTATCACTTGATTCACGAATACCCGCCGTATCAATCAAGTTTAATTGAACACTTCCAATGTGAATTTGTCCTTCGACTAAATCACGAGTTGTACCGGCAATATCTGTAACAATAGCTTTATCTTCTTCAAGAAGCGCATTTAGTAAGCTAGATTTACCAACGTTTGGCTTACCTACAATAATAGTATCAATACCTTTTTTTAACATTTGACCTGTTTGTACACGAGCTAAAATATGATCAATCTTGTTTAGCCATTCTTTTGTTTTTGGAAGCAAATCATTTGTGGTTAATTGTTCGACATCTTCATATTCAGGATAATCAATATTTACTTCAATCTGCGCAATAATATCCATTAAATCATCAATCAATGGTTGCAGAAGCTTTTTAACACTTCCCTTAATGCCGTGGATTGCCATGTTGGCAGCAGTGTTGTTGCTGGCTTCAATCATATCTTGAACGGCCTCAGCCTGTGATAAATCAATTCTTCCATGATAGAATGCACGTTGGGTAAATTCACCAGGTTTTGCTAGGTCAGCACCTGCACTTAATACCATGGATAATATTTTACGTGTGATGAAGGTTCCTCCATGACAATTGATTTCAACAATATCTTCACGAGTATATGTTCTTGGGGCTCTAAAAATAGAGATAAGTACCTCATCAACTGGATTTTTATCTTGATCTATAATGAAACCATAATGAATCGTATGACTTTTCGCATCCATGATATTACGGTCAAATATTTTTTGAGCGATTTCAATAGCCTGATCTCCACTTAAACGAATGATAGAAATGGCTCCATCTTGTAGTGAAGTGGAAATGGCCGCAATTGTATTTTCAAACATGGGTATACATCCTTTCTTTCTTAGTGTATTTTATCATAAAAGATGTATAATGTCTTAGACAGAGGTGTGAACATGAAAGAATATACAAAAAATCAAGTACATGAAGTAGCGTGTGCATTTAATGAACATAAAATTGTTGCACTACCAACAGATACAGTGTATGGAGTTGGAGTTAAATATGGGGATTTAAAGGATTTAGAAAGATTAAAGCAGGCTAAACACCGCCCAGAAACCAAACCTATTCCGATGATGGTTTCTAACGTAGAACAAATGAAGCAGGTGGCATTAGTAGATGAAAGAATTGAAAAGATTGCCGCACATTTTTTGCCAGGTGCATTAACTTTAGTTGTAAATGTGAAGGATAGCGTTGATGCAGCTTATACCAATGGCTTGAGCACGATTGCGATTCGTATTCCGGATGAAAAATTTATTTTGGATGTGATTGATGAATTGGATTGTCCAATTCTGGTTACAAGTGCTAACCAGTCAGGAGAAAAAACAGCGCTTACGAGTGATGATGTATATGAGCAATTGCCAAAAATTGATGGTATTGTCTTAGGCACATGCAAGGCTTTACAGGCAAGTACGATTGTGGATTGTACAAAAGAAAATCTACAGATTCTACGCCCAGGACCAATTTCTTTAGAGGAACTTGAATCGATTTTATAAAAAAGGCACCCAGAACCTATGCTAAAAGGCGTAGGTAGGGTGCTTATGAGCAAATCTAGAAGTAGTATGCTTCTAGTAGCTCACTTGTTTTGCTGCTCAGATTTGAAAGGAAATCAATATATATAACTTGTTTTTTAAACAAATTATAAAACTTGTCAAAAAGATTTATGTTGATTATAATACTGAGTATGACAGAAGATGAAATGATTAAAAAAATTGCAGAACCTATTATTAAGCAATTAGAAAAATTTGAAAAAGAATTTGGTGATCGTCCAATGGCACAGCTTCCACAAGTTAAGTTTGTGAAAGAGGCTGACATGGGAGATGGTCCTTTTATGGTAGGTGACATTGAGGTTACGGATGAGCTTCTTGAAAAAGTAGAGGCATACATACAAGATGAAATCGAAATGATGCATAAACCTACGATTTTACATTAGAAACTATGAAGATAGTTTCTTTTTTTGAAAAAGTGCTTGCATTTTATTTTACCTTAGTGTATTATATGTGAGCACGTTGGAAATGCGGGTGTGGCGAAATTGGCAGACGCACCAGACTTAGGATCTGGCGCCTTCGGCGTGGGGGTTCGAGTCCCTTCACCCGCACCACTTGTAAATCAAGACAATTACTTCGGTAGTTGTCTTTTTTTTATTTGTGCTATAATTTTTGTATGGAAATTTGTGTATATTATGAAAAAATAAATGAAGATTCGATACGTATAAAAAGAGTATATTCCTCTAATCCATTTGTTGAAATACCAGAATATATTGATGGATATAAGGTATGTGAAATAGGAAACTATTGTTTTTCAAAGAAAGAAGTAGATTTATCACAAGCTATATTAAATTTAGACATTCCAGCTTCTTATCATGAATGTAGTGGAAGTGATGTAGAAAGTGTGAAGCTACCGAGTACGATTCAAAAGCTGGGGGATTATGCTTTCTACAATTGTCGAAAACTAAAAGAATTAAGCTTACCATCCGGTTTATCGAGTATTGGTAGTGATGTATTTATGAATTGTTTGAGACTGAATCATATCTATTATGATTGTTTCGTTATGGACATTACTTTCTTGAAACAAATTCTAACGCAAATCACTTGGGATATTGAAATTCACTTTTTGGATGGCTCGATTTTCTATCCAGAATACAATGGTGGTTATGATGAAGTAGGGCCTGCCCATATTTTTGCCTTAAATATTGAGGGAGAAGGGTTTCGTATGCGTCAATGCTTTAAGGATGGAAGAATCGACTTTGATGGATATGATGCCTGCTTCGAGAAACTATGTGCTGAAGAAAGCGATGCTTGTATCTTTCATGTTGCGATTCTTCGCTTCATGATGGGCTCAAAACAATATATTTCTTATTTACGTGCACATGATTTGACTTCTTATCTTCATTCATATAAAGATGTATGTGTTATGGTTGAAAAGTTAATTGATGAGAAATGTATGGATCAAAATGATTTGGTTCGATTAATTTCGAATGAGAAGGATTTAGAAAAACGAACTATATTGATGGAATTAAAGAATACGTACTTTAGTCAGTCATCGTCGTATTCTTTTGAGGATTTTTAATGCGACAAAAAGATTGGGAAATAGAAAAGGCAATCCATATTTTAGAACTAGTTAGAACGGAGCTTTATATGGATATGCCACATTTTTTAACAGCACTGAATACATTAGAATTTAGAGCAGATGATAGAATCGCGACGTGTGCAACGAATGGAATGTATTTTTATTACAATCCATTGAAGATTATTGATTTGTTTCAAAAAAATTCAATATTTTTAAATCGTGCCTACCTACATAGTATTTTGCACTGTCTATATAATCATATTTGGCTAAAAAAGAATCGTATTGATTTTATATGGAATGTAGCCTGCGATATTATCGTAGAGTATACTTTAGATTCGATGCATAAAAAGAGTATTTCACGTATTTTATCCTATGCTCGAAAGGATGTTTATAGTAAGCTTGAAAGCCTTCCAGGAATTAGCTGTATCACTGTCTATGAATGGTTATCTACGTATGAAGACATACAAAATCTATATTATGAATTTGTGGTGGATGATCATGCTTTGTGGCCTAAAGAGCAAGATGAACAAATGCCAATGGCTTCTTCGCTACAAAAAAAATGGCAGAGTGTTGCCAAACAAACGCTTTTTGATCACAAACAAAAAGGGAAAGACAATGAAGAAGGGGATGCCTTTCTTGTGGCGCATTTACAAGCGAAAAAATCAAAATATTCCTTTGCACAATTTTTAAGGCGTTTTAGCATCATGAAAGAAGAACTGCAAATTAACCCAGATGAATTTGATTTATCCTATTATACATATGGGTTGTCCGTATATAAAAACATGCCATTAATGGAACCTTTGGAAACCAAAGAGGTTAAGAAGATTTATGAGTTTGTGATCGCATTAGATACGAGCTATTCGATTGATGAAGCCCTCGCAAAGCGTTTTGTGTCAAATACCTACAGTATTTTAAGTACTTCTAACATGTTTTATAAGACCTGTAAGGTACATATTATTCAATGTGATGACAGAATTCGTAAGGATGATGTGGTGTCAAACCAAAATGAAATGGATATATTGTTAAATTCATTTACATTAGTGGGTGGAAGCAATACTGATTTTCGACCCGTTTTTAGCTATGTGAATGATTTGATCGATGGACATGCCTTTCAAAATCTTTGTGGATTACTCTATTTTACTGATGGAAAGGGAATCTATCCTAAAAAAAATCCAGCTTATAAAACGGCTTTTATATATTTAGATGACTATGATCAAAGTAAGGTGCCTTCTTGGGCTATTCAATATAGATTGGAAGAAAAATTATGAATATTTTACAAGCAAAAAATGAAATTAAAAATACAGTTAAGGCGTATTTGTCAAAGAATTCATTTGGTGAATATGCGATTGAATCGAAAAATCAACGACCTTTATTGCTGATTGGTCCTCCTGGAATTGGAAAAACACAGATTATGGAACAAATCTCAAAGGAATGCCAAATTGGTTTAGTGAGCTATACGATTACGCATCACACAAGACAAAGTGCTGTGGGACTTCCTTTTATTCAAGAAAAAGTATTTGATGGAAAAAACTATTCAATTACGGAATATACAATGAGTGAAATTATTGCGAGTGTATATTCCAAGATGGAAGATACAGGTTTAAAGGAAGGAATACTATTTATTGATGAAATCAATTGTGTTTCGGAAACACTTGCACCTACAATGCTGCAGTTTTTACAAAATAAGACCTTTGGAAATCAGAAGGTTCCAGCTGGATGGATTATTGTGGCTGCAGGAAATCCAAGTGAATATAATAAATCGGTTCGTGATTTTGATGTTGTGACAATGGATCGAATTCGCTATATAAATGTGGAAACGGACTATTATGTGTGGAAGGAATATGCAATTTCAAGTCATATTCATCCAATGATTCTAAGCTATTTAGAATTAAAACCGAACCATTTCTATACGGTTTCAACAAGTGTAGATGGTATGGAATTTGTGACGGCGCGAGGCTGGGAAGACTTATCGCATTTATTATATACTTATGAAAAAATGAATCTGGAAATTTCGCAGGATACGATCTATGAATATTTGCACCATGAAGATATCGCAGAAGATGTCTTTGCGTATTACCTTGTTTATAAAAAGTATCAGGATGATTATGGAATTGATGATATTTTAAATGGCAATGTATCCAGTCAAATATATGCTCGCTTATGTAATGCTGATTTTGATGAAAGAGTATCTGTTGTCAATTTAGTTATGGATGGGCTATTAAGAAATGTAATGCAGTATTCTTTTGAAAAGAATTGTACCGATCTTTGGTACGGATTTTTAAAGGAGTATCGAAAGAAGATGGATTCTTCTTATAAAGCTTGTGTTAAAGAGTTTATGGATATCTATCATGATAAGGTACAAAGTGAATTGTTGAGTGCTCGTCAAAAACATGAATATGATGTGGTTTTAGAACAAATTCAAAAGGTAAATGTGGATGAAGCTTTATCACCTAAGGATCGTTTTGAGCAATGTACAAAATCTTTCTTTGAACAAAAGAATAAGGTGGATGTCTTGGATGAAAATTTAAAGATTCAAATTGAAAATGCGTTTGAATTTATGGAGAGTGCATTTAAGAATGGACAGGAAATGACAATTTTTGTCACGAATTTGACTATGTCAAGTGAGATGGCTTTGTATTTAAGCTCTCATTCTATTGCGGTTTATGAAAAGTATAAACAAGTCTTATTGATAGGAACACAAAAAGCTCGTTTGTTAGATGAGCTACAGCATTAGGAGGATAGATACTATGGATTATTCTGATTTAAAATATGAAAACGTAGACTTTGAGTCAGACCAAGATAAAAAGTTGCCCCAACCACCACTTGTGAAGGAAAGAATGCGAGAAGAATCGATAGATTTACCTAGAAATTTTAAGGATTTATCGATTCAAACTGATTTTCTAAATATTATAAATACACGTCATAGCTCTAGAGTCTATACAAATGAAGCAATGTCTCTGTTAGAGCTTTCTTACATGTTGTGGACTTGTCAAGGTGTAAAGGAATTACGGGGCAAAAAGTATGCAACCTTGCGTACTGTCCCATCTGGTGGGGCTCGTCATGGCTTTGAGCTCTACTTTGTATGTCAAAATGTAGAAGGGTTAGAACCAGGCACGTATCATTATTTACCGATGGAACATAAAATTGAGTTTTTAAATCCACTTGATCAGGTGAAAGATGTTCTTTCAGCTTCCTTGTGTGATCAGACGTGGGCCTTAAAGGCCAATGTGATCTTCTATTTTAGTTACATTCCCTATCGAACGGAATGGAGATATGGAGATTTTGCACATCGAATTGCTTTGGTGGATTTAGGACATATCGGAGAAAATATATATCTAGCAAGTACGAGTGTTGGACTTGGAACTTGTGGGATTGGGGCATGTGTAACATCAATTTGCGATAAGATGTTCGAATTGAATGGGCAAGATGAGTTTATTTTGTATGCCCAGCCTATTGGAAAGGTGAAAAAAGAGGATTTTGTGAAGGAAAAATCTTTTTATGAATTTGTTGAAAAAGAAGGCTTATAATGTGCTAAAATAGATAGGTACTAAGGAAAATAAATTATGAGCAAAAAAGATACAAATATAGATGCTTATTCAAAAGCACTTTTAGATAAAAAAACAGAATATAACGATGAATTAAAGAAGCCAAAAGAAGAAAAAGAAATGTCAGATGCTGAAAGAAAACAAGCAGAAAAGACATTATCTTCTGCCTTGGATATGCTTCGTAGAGAGCGTGGTCAGAAAACAATTGCGGAAGAAGAGCGTTTTTACCAAGAGCATAAAGATGATTTAAAGGATACGGATGAAGATTTTACAACTTCTTCACTAGAAAAAGGACAGTCTAATGAGGCTTTAGATCTTGTTCATGCGATGTTACAGGATATGTCCAATGATGAAGAGGATGAGGATGTAGAATTGGTGGTTAAAGAAGAAAGACCAAAGAAGCCTAAAAAGAAAAAAGAAAAAAGTGAAAAAAAAGAAAAGGTAGAGAAGAAAGAGAAAAAGCCAAAAGAGAAGAAGTCTAAGAAACCAATGAAAACAACGACGAAGATTGTGTTGGCTGTAATTTTTGTGGGCTTAGTTGCTTTAGGTGGTTATTCATATAAGGTGTTGATTTATAATCCGCAAAATATTGTTTCTGAATCGCAACAAAAAACATACGATAAGCTTGTATCTTATGCGGATGAATATGGAGACAATATGATGTCGGATGCTGAAAAGCTTGAACTGCTTGATTTGGATGCAGATTATAAGAAGCTTCTTGATAAACAAAAGATTTCTATCAGCGAATATTTTAAAGAACAAACGGGTAAAACATACAAACAATTGTTGAAGAAGATGGAAAATCTTAAAGAAACAAAAGAAGAAGTAAAATTACCTGGCTATCAAAAAATCATGGATTTATTAAATAACTGGGATACAAAATCAGACACTGAAAAAATGGCAGTTGTTGATATGCAGTCTACCTATAGTTCATTGTCTAAGGATTTGAAGGATGAGGTAAATACTTTATCAACATCAAAGACGGGCAAAGAGTTTATGGATCTATGTAAAGAGCAGGAAGAATTAAAGACGGCAGCTGAGGAAAAGGCAAAAGAGGAAGAAGAAAAACAAAAAGAAGAAAATAAAGCGAAGGTACAAGAATATCAAAATTCATTGGCGAGTGCACAAAATGAATATAATGTATATTCCCAATATGCGAAGAGCTTAGAGGATGATTTGGCTTATGCACAACAGGTAGGTGAAGATACTACGGATATTCAGGCGCAGATTATCACAAATAATCAGATGTTAGCATCTTTACAGCAACAAATCACATATTATGAACAGATGATTTCTGCTTTACAATCTTAAAAAATAAGACTATCCTTATAGGGTAGTCAACTTGCCGACTTAGCACAGTGGTAGTGCAACGCACTCGTAACGCGTAGGTCATTGGTTCAAATCCGATAGTCGGCACCACGTTTGAAATTAAGCTGGGAAACCAGCTTATTTTTATGAGGGGAATATATGGTAAAAGAATTTAATTTTGATGAAAAAATGATTTTACTGGCAACACTATTTTTGTTTCTGCCATATCAAATCGCAAGTATAGGCATCGCATGTATTTTAGTACAGGCTCTATGTCACCATAAATTAGTGGATGCACTTAAGCAACAAACAGGTGCTCTTTTCTTTTACAGCTTTGTGGGATTGGAATTTGTGGTTACGATCCTCCATGCGAATTGGAATGGCTTTGGTAACGTATGGTTATTTGTCTTGATTGGCCTTTATGGAGCTTATTATCGTAAGTCCGTCACAAAGAACTGTTTTGAAAAGATGTGTGATTTGATTGTTGTTTTATCTGTGTTGGCAGCTATTTATGGACTGTATCAATTTAATCAAATTTCAATTGCGAATGGACGTACCTTTTTAGAGTTCCATATCTTTAATTCACCAACAAGAAGAATTACATCTACGTTTATGAATGCGAATATTTATGCGATGGTCATTGATTTTGTATGTGTCATATGTATGTATCGTTTTGTAAAGAATGAGAATATTCTTTATAGAATTTTCTATTTTATCGTTGCACTCTTTAATTTTTTTGTACTGTATTTAACAGGATCAAGAACAGCTCTGCTTCCGTTTGTGGTAATTTTTCCCATCTTTCTTTATTGTATTCGATGGAAAAAACTATTTATTACATCCATTGTTTTAGAATTATGCGTATGTGGATTGGTCTTTTTAAAGCCAAATTTAATACCCAGAATCAGTGATATGTCTACCTTTGCGTCGCGTATCAAAATTTGGAAAACGGCATTTTTATGTATTTCGATGCATCCATTTTTTGGGTGGGGCCCACAAACCTATAAGCAATTTTATCCTTTAGTACATGGACATAAAGCGCCTCATGCACACAATATTTATATTGATTCGATTTTATCATATGGAATAATGGGTACGCTTATCTTATTGGCTTATATATTTTTGTTAAACAAAGAAATCTTTACGTCCAATACAAGAAAAGAAAATCCAGCTTTATTTGGTATGATGATGTGTTTCATTGCGATTGTGTTGATTTATGGTTTATTAGATTGCACATTGAACATTGTGGCGACAGGTACGTTATGCTTTATCATTTTAAATAGTGCTTGCATGTACTTAGAAAAATAAATACAATATGTATAGAAGACAGACAGTAGAAGGAGTCATATGAAATGTATATCTCTTTTTGTCTGTTTTTTTATTGGACTTCAATCTGTATCTATTTCAACTTATGATGCTTTAATTACAGGATTAGAAAATAAAGTGGAAGTGATAAGCGAAGATAAAGCAAGTTTTCTTTCCTTGAAATGTAGAGATGTTTCACTTGAATTAAATCATGAAATGGATACATTGAATAAAAGAATTCAAAAGTTAAATCAAAGGGTACAGAAATTAAAGAAAGAAGCCGATCATAAAAAACGGCTATATGAGTTTAAAAGGTTGGAATATAGTCAAGAGCTTGTATGCATTCAAAAACAGAATTCCATTCTTATGCCATATAGAATTGAAAAGAATTTAAATTCCTATCTTGTCGATTATGAAAAAGTACAGTCTGTTTATTTGGATGAGAAACAAAGCTTAAATCATCAAAGAGCTAAGCTTTCTATATATAAAGACTATATGAAACGAATAGATGTTTGTCAGAAACGTTTATTTCAGCGTTTTTCTTATTTATCAAAATTCAAGAATGAGACAGATTCAAATGTTGATTCAATAATTTCGGGTTCATATGCATTACCATCTTATGGTGGTTATGAGACATTGGAAAACAATGGAATGTCCTGCTTAGTAGGTGGTAATTATGAGATTGATTCATATAGTTCTTTTTGGCAAAATCCAATTGAAAATGGTACAATCAGTGCTAGGTGTTGGGCCTATCCAGATGGAAGCTTACATCTAGGTTTAGATATCGCAAGTGCTATGTATAGTGATGTTAAGGCAGTTGCGAATGGAATCGTACTGTATGCGCACGCACCAGTGGATTCAAATAATGGTTATCTTGGAAATATGTGTGGATGGCCTAGTGGTGGTGGTAACACGATTTGTATGGTGGTTGCCGTAAATGAAAAGTTATATGCGATTACGTACGCACATTTATCAAATGAAATCTATGTAACAAGTGGACAGCAGGTAAGTCAGGGTACAGTGATTGCGAAGAGTGGAAATAGTGGAAATTCAACAGGTCCGCATACACATGTGGAGGTGTTTGAGTTGAAGCAGGATTTAAATGATATAGTCGATTATTTTAGAAATAGTGGTGCGGATTTTACGTTTGGCTGTGGCTTTGATGAGCCGGCCACATGTTCAAATTTTGCGTGCCGTATAGATCCAGAAAGTGTTATGGAGGGTGTATGAGTCAGGAAATGTATTTTTCACGAATGAAGGAATTATTGAATGAGGAATATGATGCGTATATCGATTCGTTATCCAAGCCTTTATATCGTGGCATGCGTGTAAATTTAAAAAAAGCAGAATTAAATGAATTTGATTATTTAAATCATCCAAGTAAATTTTGTAAGGAAAGCTACTATGTGGATAAACCTTTAGGAAATCATCCAATGCATATTTGTGGCTGCTTCTATTTACAAGAGCCAAGTGCTTCGAGTGCTGTAGAAATCTTAGATGTGCAAGAGAATGATTATGTATTAGATTTATGTGCTGCACCAGGAGGTAAGAGTACGCAAATCGCCTCGCATTTAAAGAAGGGTTATTTAGTATCTAATGAAATTGATGCGAAAAGAGCTCAGATTTTATTATCGAATATGGAGCGTATGGGTGTAAAAAATATGGCAGTTACCAATACAAGTGTGGATAAGCTTGCGAAAATATTTAATAACTGCTTTGATAAGATTTTAGTGGATGCACCTTGCAGCGGTGAGGGTATGATCAAGAAACATGATATTGCTCTCAATAATTGGAGTATCGAAAACATTGAGCTTTGTGCTTCTAGACAAAAAGAAATATTAGAGTATGCCTATTCCATGTTGAAACCGGGTGGAACTATTGTGTATTCAACTTGTACCTATGCTTTAGAGGAAGATGAAGATGTTGTTTTAGCCTTTTTAGAAAAGCATGCAGATATGGAGTTGTTAGATCCAAATGTGAGCTGGGGAAGAAAAGGTTTTAAGGGTTTAAATGTCCGTCGTATCTTTCCGATGGATGGAGGAGAAGGACATTTTATTGCGAAGTTGCAAAAGAAAGATGGATCCATTGGAAAACTTCCAGTACTAAAGCAAAAAAAATTGGATAAGGTGGCCGAAAAGTTTTTAAATGAACAATTAAATTCATTGCCAGCTTATTATTACATTGATAAAGAACGCGTCTATGGTATGGATGTGCCTTTTGTGGATTTTAAAAAGGTAAAGGTTTTGCGTCAAGGCGTATATTTGGGAGATGTGGTTAAAAATCGTTTTGAACCGAGTCATTCGTTCTATATGGTTGCGGATTTGGACTATAAAAGAAAAGTAAATGTTACATTGGATGAAATGGATTGTTTCATGCATGGTGAAGTTCTTCGAAAGGAATGTGAAAAAGGTTATGTAGCTGTTTGTTACGAGGGACATCCGTTTGGCTTTGGCAAGAGTGATGGAAAACAAATCAAAAACAAGATTCCCAAAGGATTACGATTATTGCCAAACTCACATGTGAATAAAGATTAAAAATGCCAGGAGAAATTGGGTAACCAAAATCATTTAGGGTTTTAGCGCAATCATTTGGGGCCTAGTTCGG
>OHJI01000154.1_pt1 | contig 41189 bp, 48 predicted proteins | sample 1568571 | NCBI WGS metagenome assembly OHJI01 (sample SAMEA3879583, study PRJEB24766) | human gut metagenome | biome: human-associated habitat; feature: feces | place: USA | collected 1985/1987
CGAGCATAATTCTTCTCTTAACCTCTGGTCCAAAGCCCTCTGAACGTGTCTTCTTGTACATGTTGTGGAGTCCTTCGTATTCTTTAGTTCTGTAACCGTATTTAACACCATCGAATCTTTCAAGGTTAGAACTTGCTTCTGCTGCTGCGATTGTATAGTAAGTAGGAATTGCGTACTCAACAAGGCTTAAATCAAACTCTTCGACGATTGCGCCTTTGCTCTCAAGAACTTTGGCAGCGTTAAGAACAGCTTCCTTAACCTCAGGGTCAAGACCTTCTCCAAAATAATCTCTTGGAATACCGATTCTCATTCCCTTAACATCATCAACTAATGCCTTTGTAAATGAATAATCATCTCTTCCAATTGATGTTGAGTCCTTATCGTCCTTGCCTGCGATAGCTTCCATAATAGTTGCACAGTCAGTTACATCCTTACATAAAGGTCCAATCTGGTCTAATGATGAACCATAAGCGATAAGTCCGTAACGTGAAACTGTTCCATAAGTTGGCTTTAAGCCTACAACACCACAGTAAGAAGCTGGCTGTCTTATTGATCCACCTGTATCAGAACCAAGTGCTGCAAAGCACTCATTAGCTGCTACAGCTGCTGCTGAACCACCTGATGAACCACCAGGTACATGCTCAGGATTGCGTGGATTCTTAGTTGCACCAAATGCACTTGTCTCAGTTGTAGAACCCATCGCGAATTCATCCATGTTAGTCTTTCCGATAATTACAGCTCCTGCATTCTGAAGTCTTTCTACAGCGTCTGCTGTGTAAGTTGGAACGAAATTACCAAGTATCTTAGATGAGCATGTAGTAAGCATGCCCTCTGTACACATATTATCTTTGATTGCAAATGGTACTCCGGCCAAAGGTCCTGTAAGCTTACCTGCCTTGATATCCTCATCTGCTTTCTTAGCTGCTGCAAGAGCTTTTTCCTTGTCAAATGTAACATAACAGTTAAGCTCATCTTCAGATTTTTCAATCTGTGCAATAACAGCTTCCATAGCCTCTGTTGCTGTTGTCTCACCCGCTTTAATCTTAGCAGCCAGTTCAACAGCTGTATAATCTAATAAACTCATATGCGTCCTTTCTATGATTCAACAGTTTTAGGTACAATAAATCCTGATTCATTACATTCAGGTGCATTAGCAAGAGTTGCCTCACTTCCGTCACCATTAGTAACAACGTCTTCTCTCATTACATTATTAACAGGGAACACATGTGACATAGGTTCTACCCCTGTAGTATCAAGCTCTCCGAGCTTGTCAATATAATCAAGCATGCTAGCCATATCCTTCTTGGCAGCTTCCTTCTCTTCATCAGAGAGTTCAAGCTTGGCAAGGATACCTACATACTCAATTGTCTCATCACTAATTACATTAGCCATGTGTGCGTCTCCTTTCGTTGTCGTTATATACGCCTGGAGAAATTGGATAAATCATCACAAGACACGCTTTCGCTACTTGTCGCTCGCAGCGGTACTAAGCGAAATCGGCCACCTCCATCTGAAAAGCTAGCTTTTCAGACTCCGCCAGCCGATTTTGCTAAGTGCCGGCGGCTCCAAAGTGTCTTGTTCACGCTTTATCCAATTTCTCCAGGCTCACACATCTACCCCGGAACGAGACGCGACATCGCTGCGCTCGTCGCCGTTGGGCGAGATGTAGTGGAAGTCTCTACCTCTTTGCATCAGAGGAGGTCATATTAAATTAGCGGTTGTTGGCAACGAACAGGCAGCGAGGTTTTATAAGTTCGCAAGCAAGGCGCTTTGAAGCCGCCGGCACTTGGTAAGCTGGGACAGTTGGCACAAAGTGCCAACAAATCCCAGCAAACCTAGTGTCCGCTGCGAGCGACAAGCAGCGAAAGCGTGCCTTGCGGTGAACTTATAAACCTCGCAGCCGTCCGTATATCCACTAATCCCTAACCTTGATATGAACTTCTCTAAGCTGCTGCTCTGTTACCTCATTTGGTGCTCCGCACATTAAATCCTGTGCTGTTCCGCTCATTGGGAATGGAATTATCTCACGGATATTCTCTTCATTTCTAAGGAGCATAATCATACGGTCAACACCTGGTGCCATACCTGCGTGTGGTGGTGCACCAAACTGGAATGCATTGTATAATGCTCCAAATTTTGCCTTTAATACTTCTTCGTCATATCCGGCAATTTCGAATGCCTTAACCATTATCTGCATGTCATGGTTACGGACTGCTCCTGATGATAACTCTACACCGTTGCATACGATATCATACTGGTATGCAAGGATATCAAGAGGATCTTTTGTATTAAGCGCCTCAAGTCCGCCCTGTGGCATTGAGAATGGATTATGTGTAAATCCAATCTTCTTAGTTTCTGGATCTTTTTCAAACATTGGGAAGTCATTAACATAACAGAATCTGTATGCATTTTTCTCAATGAGATCAAGTCTCTCACCAAGTTCGTTTCTAATCTGTCCTGCGAAGTACGCAGCTCTGTCTTCCTTATCAGCGATGAAGAAGATTGTATCTCCTGGCTGAAGTCCTGCAAGGTCTTTGATTTCTCCCTTGAGTTCTTCTGGTATAAACTTATCGATTGGTCCCTTGTAGCTTCCGTCTTCAAGAACCTCAAGGTATCCAAGCCCACCCATTCCGATTCCTGTAGCGAACTTAAGCAACTTCTCATGCTGTCCCTTTGAAAGCTTTGCATGTACATTGATTGCTCTTACAGTCTTGTTCTGGAAAGGCTTGAATGTACATTTGTTAAAGAATTCTGAAAGGTCGATAATTCTAAGTGGATTACGAAGATCTGGCTTATCTGAACCAAACTCAAGCATTGCCTGCTTATAGCTGATGATTGGATAAGGTGCCTGTGTAACTTCGTATCCTTCTGGTGCGAATTTTGCAAATGTTTCTGTGAGAACCTCTTCACCGATTCTGAATACATCTTCCTGTGTAGCGAAGCTCATCTCGAAATCTAACTGGTAGAATTCTCCTGGTGAACGGTCAGCTCTTGCATCCTCATCTCTGAAGCAAGGTGCAATCTGGAAATATTTATCAAAACCAGATACCATAAGTAACTGCTTATACTGCTGTGGTGCCTGTGGAAGAGCATAGAATTTGCCCTTATATTTTCTTGAAGGTACGATATAATCTCTTGCGCCCTCTGGTGATGAAGCGCAAAGAATAGGTGTCTGGATTTCAAGGAATCCCATGTCTGTCATCTTCTGACGAAGGAATGCGATAACCTTTGATCTGAATATCATGTTATCTTTAACCTTCTGGTTTCTTAAATCAAGATATCTGTACTTAAGACGTACATCCTCTCTTACTTCCTTAGAAGTCTGTACTTCAAATGGAAGCTGCTGGTATACCTGTCCAAGTATTGTAATCTTCTTAGCTTCAAGCTCGATTGTTCCTGAAGGAATCTTAGGATTATAAGTTTCCTCATCTCTCTGCTCCATAATACCCTCGATAGCGATACACTCTTCCTTATGAATACCATCAAGTAATGTTGTATCACGAAGTACTACCTGAAGTACTCCATACATATCTCTTAAATCGATAAATGAAACTCCTCCGTGGTCACGGATGTTCTCAACCCATCCTGCAACCTTTAACTCCTTGCCGATGTAACTTTCATTAACTTCACTTAAGTTAACATCTCTGTACATGTTTGCCATTGCAATCTCCTTTCTTTTCTGGACAGGCAAAATGTTATGTCCTGTCAAATAAAATAATAATACCTAACATCCTGCTATGCTTTTTCGCGCAAAAAAGCCCCAGGATGTAATATACATCCCGGGGCGAATAAACTGTGTTATCCGCGGTACCACCCGCATTGAAAAGTTCTAAGCTTCTCATCTCATTGCACTTAACGCGTGTAACGGAATGACCTACCCAGCCGTGGCTGCTCAACCATCCAACTCCAGAGCGTTCCTCTTATCAATTCCCTGCGTATGCTTTCAGTCGGTGGCATCGCTTTCCTGTCAGGTTCCATGAAAAGAAGTCTCTTTCATAGTCTTTAAGATATTCATACACATGAATGATATCATAAAGAATATTACTTTTCAAGTACAATATTGTGTTCTTTTATATATTTACCAATCTTTTTATCAGAACCAAGTATATGGTTAGACAGCCAGCCAAGCAGGAATCCTATAAGATCCATAAGATATTCCTCCTGATTATCATCCATTGCCTCAAGCTCCCTGAAATCAATATTTACAAGCTTTTCTACAAATGCTGAATGTGCCCTTTTCTGTGCTTCAATTTCAGGATATCCGATTTTCTTCATCAGTTCTTCCTCATCACTGAAATGCGTCTCCGTGTATTCCCTCAGTTCTGAGAGAAGTCTTATGATTTCATCATATTTATCATGAAGAAGTTCTGCATGTATAACATCATTAGTGTCCCTGATAATATCAAAAAGATGCTTGTGCTCCTCATCGACAAGCTCAATTCCTGTTATATATTTGTCTGTAAATGCAAATGCGTCATCAACATTAGTTTCTGGTGCCATCTTTCCAATCATCATGTCGCTGCTCAAGATGTGGCTGTAAAGCCATCTGGTAAGATAAAGCAGAAGTTCATTAAGGGAATTTCTTGCTGCCTCCGGTGAAGATTCATCTAACTTAAATGTATTAATCTTTTCTGCAAATGCTTTGTGTTCTCTCTGCTGTATTGGCAGCTCCGGGTCATGAATACTCTTCATGTATTCTTCTTCATGAGCAAAATGTGTAATAGCATAATCCTTAAGATTATCTATAAGATTCTTCGCAATTGACGCAGCATTATCTGTTTCTTTTACCAGTGCAAATGCTTCATTAAGCATCTGGAACAGTTTTCTATGTTCTTCATCAATATTATCAATGTGTATCATACAGTCTTCTGTAAATTCGTACATATATATCAATCTCCTCGTGCTTATATTTGCCTTGTATTATAACACCTTTTCTTTAATCTGTGCAATGCTGTCCACCTGAAACATTAAATATCTGTTTTTAATGAGTATATTCACAAAACAAATGTAGTTTGTCAAAACATTTAAGGCTATAATTAACTTATTTAAAGCATTTTGCTTTGCAAAACAAGGAGGCAATATCTCTGCTCCTGCATGGGCAGTCGCATTTTGCTTCGCAAAACAAGGAGGTATGTATGAACATTTATCTTGCTGGAGACTCTATTGTACAGAATTATACTGAGGAAGAATTTATTGCAGGCTGGGGACAGTTTTTGCCACGCTTCTTTAAGCCTGATGTAAATATATTTAACTATGCCAAGGGTGGCAGAAGTTCAAGACTTTTTATTAATGAAGGAAGATTTGAAGAGATTGACAGACATATTCAGTCCGGAGACTATCTTTTTATAGAGTTCTGTCATAATGATGACGATTCAAAGGATTACAAATCTATGTTTAACCGTCAGACTCCGCTTGGCGTACCAGATGAATCAGGTCGATTTCCTGTTATAGCAGGAGTTAAGATGCCTAAGAATTATATACCACCTAAATATATTGAGGCACTTAATAATGATGATTCGATAACTGATAAACAGGCTGTTCTTAACAGTGTTATAGCCATAAACCAGTCTTATCCATATGACACTTACTATCCATACTCAAAAGACGCTTCTATGGGCAGTTACAAATGGTTCATCAAACAGTTTATTGATATGGCAAGAAAGCATGATGCATCTCCTGTATTAGTTACTGCACCGGCAAGAACATTTTTCAATGCTGACGGAACAATTATGGACGCTCCCGGCTGCCACGGTGGCAATAATTTCAGCTATATAAGAGCTATGCGCCAGATTGGTGAAGAAACCGGCACACCTGTACTTGATCTGTTTTCTTATTCAGTTGAACTTTTTGAAAAAATCGGACATAATAACATCCACAGATATACCTCAATCAAAAAAGGTATCAATAAAGGAAAATGGCCTGACGATTTCTTAAAAGAACTCGCCAAGCCAGATACTGTTTCTGAGAATACACATTTTAACAAGGACGGTGCAATGCTTATCACCGAAGGTCTGGTAGAACTGATTCTTAAATCCAAGAATCCCCAGCTTTGTGAATTGCAGTCCGCCTTGCTTCATAACGTGGTATAAGTATATTACTTATTAATAAATTCCCATGCTTCTTCGGGGCTGTGTACAACAAACTCAGCCCCGTTTTCCTTTAGGAATTCTTCATTTCTGAAGCCCCAGCCAACCATACATACATCCATTCCTGCATTAGCCGCTGTCTGGACATCTACTTCTGAATCCCCGACATATACAGCCTGTGTTCTGTCAACATCAAACTGTCTTAATACTTCATTAACGCTGTCCGGATATGGTTTTCTTCTTATGCCTTCTCTCTCTCCAACCGCATAATCAAATAGTCCCGGAAAATAATCTTTGCATAAAGTCTGCACTCCATAATCAGCCTTGTTAGATACAACCGCAGTGTACACACCGGCATTTCTTATATTCTCAATAAGTTCTTTTATTCCATCATAAGGTCTTGTCTTATCTGCACAGTGCTTCTTGTAATGCTCTGTAAATGTTTCATGCACTTTAACTATCATGCTTTCTGGTGTTCCCTGTGGCACAGCTCTTTCCATCAGCTTTCTTATCCCATTGCCAACAAAATGTCTGATTTCTTCAATCGTCCTCTCAGGCATGTCAAATACTGAAAGTGCATAATTAGTACTATCTGCAAGATCCTCCAATGTATTAAGTATGGTTCCGTCAAGATCAAATATAACGATTTTGTATTTCATATATCCTCCTTGTTATGGCTTCTTTATCCCAGCAGCTCCTCAATTATATCGTAATGCTCATCAATCGCTGCATTAAGTGTCTCAATATCCTTCTTTATAAGGCTATCATATATCATTTCATGTGTCTTTAAAAGTTTCTTTTTCTTAATTCCATCTGCATGCTTTATGACATAATCTATCCATTCGCGGTAGACTTCAACAACAGCTTCCATCAGTGTAATCCACAGGTTGTTTCCGGTATCTGCAATCAGTTCCTCGTGAAATGCTTTATCAGTATCAACAAGGTTTTCACCTGTTACCATGCTCATCTGATTAACCATACTTTCCAACCGCTCCCGTTGTTCTTTCGTAAGACCTGTATGTATTACTGCATTACACACTGACTTTTCCATCATGCGGCGGAATTCGCATACTTCACGCTTAGTAATAGTCTTTAATGCAATCATCATTAATATAGTCTGCTTTATAGACTGACCGACATTCTCTGATATATAATTACCAGAACCCTGACGGCGTTCTATAAGTCCCATTCCATGCATAATACTTAATGCTTCTCTTGTTGAATTGCGTCCTATGCCAAGTGTTTCCGCAAGTGCACGTTCAGTAGGCAGCCTGCTTCCTATTGTAAGCTCCCCGCTTTTCATAAGTTCATAAATATATTGAATTGCCTTTTCGTATTCCTGCGATATTTTCTTCTGATTCATATTATCCTGTTTCAGCTTATAACACCCCTGTCTCATTAATATAGGCTTCTATAAGTCTTAGTGCACCATCTTCCCCAACCTTTGAAACATCTATACATATATCGTAATATTCTGCATTTCCCCATTCTTCACCGGTATAATAATTGTGATATGTGCATCTTCTAAGGTCTGTATCTTCAACTATCTTAGCTGCTTTCTTAGAGCTGACATTGTGCTTCTTTTCTATAAGTTCTGCTCTTTTATCTTTGTTTCCTGTGAGAAATACTGATATAACATCTTCTCTGTGTCTGAATGCATTATTTCCGCATCTGCCGACAACTACGCAATTTTCATTACCGATTATGTCAGCCATAGCCTTGCGTGGAGTTTTTCCATTATCTGTTGTATCATCACCTGCCATGGTATCAGCATATAACATCATATCAAGAGGCATTTCTCCATAAAAATATGGATATTTTTCATACAGACCTTTCTCTTTTGCCAGTCTGCACACAGCATCCTTATCATAAAATGGTATAAAATATTTCTCTGCCAGTGCTTTTCCTATCTGGTCACCCATACATCCACATTGTCTTGCAATTGTGATTATCATGTTTAACACCTCCTAATTTTACATAAATCCAGCAAATACTGATGAAAGTACAACTGTAAGTATACCTGCAACTGCAATTGATAAGCTGCTCATTGCACCTTCAATTTCGCCCATTTCCATAGCCTTGGCTGTTCCTATCGCATGTGCAGCAGATCCTAACGCAAGTCCTTTGGCAATCGGTTCTTTTATTCTGAATATTTTACATATAAGCTCACCAAATATATTTCCAAGAACTCCTGTTACAACAATAACTGCAACTGTGATTGTTACATAACCCCCAAGTTCCTCAGAAACTCCCATACCAATAGCAGTAGTTATTGACTTCGGAAGAAGAGTAACATATTCTGCATGACTCAGATTCATAATTTTAGATAACACAAGTACCGTTGTTAAACTTGTAAGCACACCTGATGCTATTCCTACAACAACTGCCTTGTAATTCTTCTTAAGAAGACTCCACTGCTCATACAGCGGAATTGCAAGACATACAGTTGCCGGTGTAAGAAACCAGCTAAGATACCTGGCACCCTGATTATATACATCATAATCAACACCTGATACTGCAAGTACTATTATTGTTATTATTATTGATATAAGCAGTGGATTGAATATTCCAAGCTTGAATTTTTTCTTAAGCACAGAACCAATAAAGTATGATAAAAGACTTAATGTGACTCCGGCAAAAAGTGATTCTCTGAAAAAATCATTCATTAGTATTAACCTCATTTCTTTGTGCTTTGCATAATTCTCTCTTCCTGTCAGCACGTATGATTATCTGTGAAGCCTGACCTGTAACCGCCATAACCGTAATTATAGCAACAACCGTAACAACAAGCACCGGCACGAGCATAGGTTTTAATACCCCCCATGAAGACATCAGTCCTACTCCTGCCGGAATGAACATAACAGGCATTACAGCTATAAGAAATTTTCCTGCGTCCTTTACCCAGCTAAGCTTTATAAGTCCGGTAAGAAGTCCAACAAAAAGTATCACCATTCCATATATACTGGCTGGAACCGGCAGCGGAAGCAGATATTTAAGTGCTTCTCCGACAAATGAAATAGCCAGTATTATAAGAAACTGTCTCAATAATTTCATAACATTTCTCCATAAATAAAAATTTGCGGTGCAAATTGGTGCTACCAATTCATACCGCAAATTATAATACATTCTTATGTACAATAAAGCAAGGACTTTTTTATGCTCTTCTTGCCTTAGCTGCCTTAAGCAGATGTTTTGCAAGAACTGATGTTGTTACCGAACCTACTCCTCCAGGAACCGGTGTACATACAGAAGCGTTCTCTGCAACATCTTCAAAATCAACATCACCACACAGATTGCCGTCTTCATCAACATTTATTCCAACGTCAATTACAACTGCACCATCTGCAACAAATGATTTGTCAACCATCTTTGCAACGCCTGCTGCCGCAACAAGCACCTCAGCCCCCTTACATACTCCTGGCATATCAACTGTCTTAGTATGACACACTGTTACTGTTGCATTCTTCTTCATAAGCATCATCGCAACCGGCTTACCGATAACAAGACTTCTTCCGATAACTACTGCTCTCTTACCCTTTAAGTCAACTCCTGCATAATCTAACATCTCAATTACAGCTTCTGCTGTACATGGACCATATCCTGTCGGATCCCCTGCATATACCTTTGCAAGATTCATAGGTGATATTCCGTCCAGATCTTTCACACTGGCAATTCTGTTCTCAATTGCCTTCTCATCAAGATGCTTTGGCAAAGGTCTTAAAAGAAGAATTCCGTCAATATCATCATCTTCATTAATCTTGTCAAATTCTTTCTGGAAAGTATCATTATCAATATCAGCAGGAAATGTATATGAAGTACATCTGAATCCTACTTTTTCCATCTTCTTGGTAGCGCCACGCTCATATGACATATCATCTGGTCTTTCACCAACACGCACAATTGCAAGATGTGGAATTGCACCCTTCCAGTCCTTCATCTCTTCAATAATCTTCTCATTAATAGCATTAGCAACCGGTAATCCCTTAAGTGTCTCCATATATTCCTCCTTGTTTTGCGAAGCAAAATCCATGTGCTTTTTAAGCACATTGTCTCCCCCAGCGAGGAGAGGAATTTTCCTCCTTATTTTGCAATCCTGTTCTATGGTCTTACAGCGTCCATAACTCTTCCAAATGTTTCTTCTTCAATCTGTGCTGCTTCAGCAAGCATCTTATCTGCCTTAAAGTTCATATCTTCAGCAAGTTCTCTGTCCTTCATAAGCTTTGTATTGATAAATACATTAAGCGAAGCACCCTTCATTGCAGCCTCACACATTGTTATGCCGACACCCGCATCACTGATTGCAATTCTGCTTCCAATTACAGATATACGGTCAATAAGCTTCATGGCTTCAAGTATAAGCTCCATCATTGACAGAGGGGCTTCTGAGGCTGTAACAAGTGCCTTTGCCATAATTGCTTCTCTTTCCTTAATCTGTTCTTCTGTATCCTTAGGAAGACCATAAGCTGCTGCAAGAGGCTTAAAGCTTTCAGCATCCTTATCCATGCACTCTGCAAGTCTCTTTGTAAGGTCTGTCGCTTTAACAATAAGTTCTTCAATCTCTTCCTGATACTCTGCATATTTCTTCTTTCCTGTAGTAAGTGCAAGCACCATATTACCAAGGCTCATGCCTACTGCTGCCACATATCCGCACGCTCCGCCGCCTCCCGGCACCGGTTCACTTGAAGATAAAACCGCAAGAAAATTATCCATTGTCATATCTGTCATCATATTAAATATCTACCTCCCCTGTAAATACTGTTTTGGCCGGGCCTTCAAGATATACGGTATTCTCATCTTTATCCCATGTAATCTTTAAGTCACCGCCAAGAAGATGAAGTGTTGCTGTTGTGTCGCACATTCCGTTAAGAACAGTTGCAACAAGGCTCGCACATGCACCTGTACCACAGGCAAGTGTCTCCCCGGAACCTCTCTCCCACACACGCATATTAAGATTATTCTTATCTACAACCTGAATGAATTCAGTATTAATTCTCTCTGGAAATGCTTTGTGATTTTCAAAGAAAGGTCCGATTTTTTCAATCTCAAATTTCTTAATATCAATATCTTTATCAAGATAAACAATAGCATGAGGATTACCCATTGAAACTGCTGTTACCTTGTACTCCTTACCTTCTACAACAATAGTCTCATCCACAACAGGTGTCTTAACAACCTGTCCGGCAATTGTCTCTATCTCACAGCCTTTATATTCTTTAAGTTCCTTCGTATCAACAGGAATCTGTGCTGCTTCAAGAATTGGTGCGCCCATGTTAACCCTTGCCGTCTCAACCTTGCCATCTGCACCGGTTTTAAGCTCAAGTATCTTCACACCTGCAAGTGTATCAATAGTAACTGTTGTTTTATCTGTAAGTCCGTTGTCATATACGAACTTTCCAACACATCTTATTCCATTGCCACACATCTGTCCCTGCGAACCATCTGCGTTGTACATCTCCATAAAGAAATCAGCTTTATCTGACTTCTTAATAAGAATAAGTCCATCCGAACCTATTCCAAAATGTCTGTCACTTAAATCAATTGCGACCTGTGACGGATTATCAATTACCGACTGTGTGCAGTCTACGTATATGTAGTCGTTGCCTGCTCCATGCATTTTAGTAAACTTCATACTGCGTCTCCCTTTTCCTATATATTATAAATGTAGTGATATATCACATTTGTCATACATCCTGATATATTCCCATCACCATAGTTGCTGACTCTACCATTGTATTGCCACTGTCCATGCTGCATTTCTGGATATATCTGAATGCTTCCTGCTCTGACATATTATTTCTTTCCATAAGCAGATGCTTTGCATCATCAATTATCTTCTGTTCTTCCGGACTTCTCTTTCTTGGCTGTGACCTTAATTTCCTTCTGCGCCTTATCTGTGCCTGAAGCATCATCTCTATAGTTGACACAAGGTCATTAACCTTTATTGGCATTGCCGCACATACAATTCCATTGTCCTGACAATCTTCCCATCTGTTCTGGGACGCAACTAACAACATCTCAAAGCTCTTTGGCTTATATTCATATAATTCAGTATAAACCATATTATCTGACAGCTTATATCCGCATATTATGATTCCATCAGACAAAGTATCAGCCTGATTAATTGCCTGTGCCCCACTTGTACATGGTACAGCGACATCGAAGCCTCTGTGAATCAAAAGATTCCTTACTGCTTTAGCCTCCTCTAACTTAGGAAATGCTACAATCAATGTGGACATCAATTAACTCCTTTTCTACTTAGCATACGCTTTACCATGTTTAATCAATACTTGTAGAGATATTCATCAATTTCCCACTGTGAGACTCTTGTTGTGTAGTTTTCCCATTCTTTCATCTTAGCTTCAACATATTTGGTTGTAATATGTTCTCCAAGTACGCTGCATAAAAACTCATCTGCCACAAGACAGTCAACAGCTTCCTTAAGGTCTGCCGGCATATTCTCTATTCCTGCTGCCCTTCTCTCGCCAGGTGTCATCTCATATATATTGCAGTCAACACTCTTAGGCACTTCTATCTTGTTCTTAATACCATCAAGTCCTGCTGCAAGGCAGAGTGCCAGAACGAGATATGGATTAGCTGTAGGATCCGGATTTCTTAACTCAACTCTCGTCCCATTCCCTCTTGATGCAGGTATTCTTATAAGCGGACTTCTGTTCTTTGCTGACCATGCTATATATACAGGTGCTTCATATCCCGGAACAAGTCTTTTATATGAATTAACAAGCGGATTAGTTATTGCTGACATACCTCTTGCGTGCTTCATAATACCAGCAATAAAATGATATGCATCATCTGATAAACCAATCTTTCCATTCTCATCTGCAAATATATTCTTACCCTCTTCAGTTGCAAGTGACATATTAATATGCATTCCAGAACCGCTGATACCAAACTTTGGCTTTGGCATAAATGTTGCATAAAGTCCATGTCTTTTGGCAATTGTCTTAACTGTCATCTTAAATGTCTGTATATTATCTGCTGTCTTTAAAGCCTCATCATATTTAAAATCAATCTCATGCTGTGCAGGAGCAACCTCATGATGTGAAGCCTCAATCTCAAATCCCATATCCTCAAGAGTAAGAACCATGTCTCTTCTTATATTCTCGCCCAGGTCATTAGGTCCGAGGTCAAAATATCCAGCTTTTTCATGGCTTAAAGTTGTAGGAAGTCCGTTGTCATCTGTATGGAATAAGAAGAATTCACATTCAGGACCGACATCAAAGCGGTATCCCATTTCATTCGCTTCTTTAATAGTTTTCTTAAGTATCCATCTTGGGTCGCCCTCAAAAGGCTTGCCATCTGGTGTATGCACATCACAGATAAGTCTTGCAACCTTTCCCTGCTGTGGTCTCCATGGGAATATTTCAAATGTATCGTAGTCAGGATACAGATACATATCTGACTCTTCAATTCTTACAAAGCCTTCAACAGAAGAACCGTCAAACATGCATTTGTTATCAAGTGCCTTCTCAAGCTGGCTTGAAGTAATTGCAATATTCTTAAGTGTTCCAAAAATATCTGTAAACTGAAGACGTATAAACTCTACATCCTCTTCTTCAACCATTCTGAATATATCGTCCTTAGTGTATCTGCTCATAAGAAACCTCCGTTATAATTATATATTTCTTATTGTGGCTTATTGCCAACTTTTATAAATATACTACATTTTAATCTCTTTGTGTAGAATACTAATATTTTTCTTGAAAAATTTTATTTCTTAATGTACCATAGTTATGCATATTTCGTCTTTTTAAGACATATATTAATAAATTTAAGGGAGATAAATTATGGCTAAGAAAACAAATGTACCTCTTAAGAGACGCAGACGCTCTGAGCTTAATGTAAAACTCATTGCTATCATTGCTGCTGTACTCTTTGTTGTAACTATAGGTATCGTATCCGCTGTTATTGGCAGTCACAAAAAAGAAAAAAATCCTTCTGTTGCCGATAGCCAGAATAATGAGACTACTGCTGAACCCACAACAGAGGAAGAAACTACAACCAAAGTTCCGACTATCGAAGTCAACCTTATGATGATTGGTGATATGCTTATGCATGAAGGTGTAGTAAAAAGTGGTCTTATGGATGATGAAACTTACAACTTCGACCACCTCTACACTAACATAGCTAAGGATATCAGCTCTGCAGACATAAAAATCGTTAATCAGGAAACAATCCTCGGCGGTTCTGATTTTGCTTACACAGGATATCCAACATTTAACTCACCATGGGCACTTGGTGATGCAGAAGTTAAAGCAGGATTCAATATTATCCTTCATGCTACCAACCACACATTAGACAAGGGGCTTAAGGGGGTTGAGAACTGCCTTTCATTCTGGAAGACTTATCATCCTGATACTACTGTTCTTGGTATCAACGAAACAGAGGAAGACTATGAAAATATATATGTTTATGAAAAAGAAGGCTTCAAGATAGCATTTCTTAACTACACATACGGAACTAATGGAATTCCTATTCCTGATTCCAAGCCTTATATCGTAAACATGCTTGATAAGGATAAGATTACAGCAGATGTAACTAAGGCTAAACAGCTTGCTGATATGGTTATTGTACTTCCACACTGGGGTACTGAATATGTCTACACACCAGATTCTAACCAGAATTACTGGACACAGCTTTTCTTAAGCCTTGGTGTTGATGTTGTTATCGGTACACATCCTCATGTCCTTGAGCCTGTCGAGGTAGTATCTGATACTAAGGGGCATGAAATGCTTGTATACTATTCACTTGGTAACTTCGTTTCTAATCAGGACCAGAAGCCTCGTATGATAGGCGGTATGGCCAAGATGACACTTGTTAAAGATGAAACAGGCTGTTATGTTAAGAATTATAATCTTACACCTGTTATAACACAGAAGCTTTTTGGTCAGAAAGCAATCACTACATATAAATTAAGTGATTACACAGAATCACTTGCATCAGGCAACGCAATCCGCAACGATTCCGGCTGCTATGATTTCAGCCTTTCATACTGCCAGACTCTCGTTAAGCAGATTCTTGGCGATGATTACGATGAAAGCACAAGTGAATTAAATGTTTCACTCCATCCTGATGGTCTTGTTAAAGATACATCTGCAACAGAAAGCAGTTCTTCTGCTAAGTAATGAAAAAAGCAGTAATTTTTTAAAATGTAAAGAGATATATTGATACTAAGCATTATCCGAGGTATCAGTATGTCTCTTTTTTCTAATAAACAAATGCGCATTATATTCATATACTGCGTTATAATCATTTTAGTAATCTGTGGCATAATAACCGCAAGACATAAAAAAACATCATCAGATTCAATTGTAAAAACAACTAAAACCAATAACGAAACATCGGAATCATCAGACACCCAACATACTTCTGACAACACTCCCAATACCGACAGATTACCGCCATACAACTCATCCAATCAGGGAAATGGAATTGGCGGCGGCGCAATCATGGGCAATTGCAGCATAGGCAGCCGTAAACTTCCTATATACTGTGTTGACCTTAGTAAAAAGACTAATCTTGATACCTCCAAAAAATATGTTTCCATATCATTTGACGCCGCATGGGGCGATGAAGATACTATAAAAATTCTTGACATTCTTGATAAATATAATATCAAAACCACATTTTTCATGACCGGAGGCTGGGTGGACAGCTACCCTGATAAGGTTCTTGAAATCTATAACCGTGGACACGACCTCGGCAATCACAGCCAGAACCATAAAGAAATGAGTAAACTTTCTGTAAATGAGCAGAAAGATGAAATCATGTCTGTTGCCAATAAAATAAAAGAAATCACCGGATATACGAGCTTCCTGTTCCGCCCGCCATACGGTGATTATAATTCAACGCTTATTGATACAATCTATGGCTGTAACTTCTATCCTATAGAATGGAATGTAGATTCCCTTGACTGGAAGGACTATGGAACAGACAACATAATTAAGACCGTAACAACACATAAAGCTCTTAAGAACGGTTCCATAATTCTTATGCACAACGGTGCAAAATATACAGCCGAAGCTCTCGAATCTGTAATAACCGGGCTGCAGTCACAAGGCTACGAAATCGTGCCTGTATCACAGCTTATTAATACTGAAAATTTTCATATGGATGGAACCGGCCTGCAGATTCCTGACTAATTCTTATGCATAAGGTGCTTTATATAAAACTTAGCACCTTATGCAACTTTATTATTATAATCAGTGACATATACCTCACTGGCAATCTCTCTTGCCTTTTCTACAATCTTTTCCAAACGGGACATGACTTCATCTGAAAAATACTTTTCTCCACATTCCTCACATTCCTCACAAGGAACATTCTTAATTATAATTACACAATTATCAAAAGTAACAACATGTGTTGTAACCGATGGTTTTGTTGTTTTACATTTACAATAAAAACACATACTATTGCTCCTTTCTTGTCTTTAAATCTGCTTCAAACTTATCCGTATTAGGGTAATATGCTGTTACTATATACACATTCTCTCCATCATAACCTAACACAACATGTATAACTCTGTTTCTTAATGTATACCCAAATATCAGACAGCTAGGATAAGGATAATCATTAATATAATGTTCAATAATCTCCCCATTCATTATACAATTGATAACATCACTTCTCTTAATATCCCTCTCAGCCATTCTTGCTGCAACATGTACTGACCACTTTATCTTCCTTAATGTACATGCTTCTCTTATTTTTTCTATATCCATATATATCCTCTCTTTATCATATTATAATCGTTTTAATTTAATTATACAACTTGCTTTTTCATTTTTATATTAAATATAATATACCCGATATAACAAAAATTGTAAAGAAGTAAATTATTTTAATTATTTATTAAGTTTTGTATATAAATTAACAGCACATATTTACTTGTAAATAACTCGCTATAGCATTATAATTTGGTAGTCAAAATATTTTAAATTCAAAAGAGGTGTACAATGAACATTTTCAAGAAAATATACTGCAGAAGTTTTCAGACTGTATTCAAGATTGCACTGCCATTTCTTCCATACAGGAAGCCTAAAATTGTAAGTGCGTTATCTGGCATTCCATCTGTACTTAACAAAAAGAAGAAATCATGTCCTATAGTTATTACTGATCCCGGAATTGCAAAGCTTGGCATTCTTTCTATGCTTACAGATGTATTCGACAATGCTGGCATTGAATACCATGTTTACGATAAAACTGTAGCTAACCCTACAACTGATACCGTGGAAGAGGCACTTGCCATATATAAAGATAACAAATGTGACTGCATAATCGGCTTTGGCGGCGGTTCAAGCATGGACTGTGCCAAAGCTGTTGGTGTAAGAATAGCAAGACCTAAGACACATCTGTCTAAGCTTGGAGGAATCCTTAAGGTCCACGCAAAGCTTCCTCTGCTGATTGCAATCCCTACAACAGCAGGAACGGGAAGTGAAACTACTCTTGCAGCCGTAATTGTAGACGCCACAACCCGCCACAAATATGCTATCAACGACTTTCCGCTTATTCCAAGATATGCAGTCCTTGACCCGAAGGTAACCCTTACACTTCCTGCTTCAATTACCGCAACTACCGGAATGGATGCACTTACACATGCCGTTGAAGCCTACATCGGAAACTCAACAACTCCGGGTACAAGAAAAGACGCACTTATGGCTACCAGGTTAATATTTAATAATCTTGACAGAGCATACACTAACGGTTCTGATACAACCGCAAGAAAAAATATGCTTAAAGCCGCTTATTATGCCGGATGTGCATTCACTAAATCATATGTAGGATATATCCATGCAATTGCACATTCTCTCGGTGGCGAATATAATGTTCCTCATGGACTTGCAAATGCCGTAATTCTCCCAATGGTTCTTGAAAGCTATGGAGAATCCATCTATACGAAGCTGCATGACCTTGCAATTGCCGCCGGTGTTGCAGATAAGGATATGCCAGATGAGACTGCTGCGAAAGCATTTATACAGGCAATCAAAGATATGAAAGCAAGATTTAACATTGGCGATACAATTCCTGAGATTAAAGAGGAGGATATTCCTAAGCTTGCAGGGTATGCCGACAAAGAGGCTAATCCTCTCTACCCTGTTCCGGTTCTTATGGACGCTAAGACACTTGAACAGTTCTACTATAAACTTATGAAAGATAATACACATGAAAATGAGGTATAATATGGAAGCTACACAGATCAATAAACTTGTACAATCGCAGAGACATTTCTTTCTTACAGGTACAACACTTGATGTAAATGTAAGAATTGATGCCTTAAAGAAACTATATTCGGCAATTAAGAAACATGAGAATGAAATATTTGATGCTCTCTATAAAGACCTTGGCAAAAGCCAGTTTGAAAGTTACATGTGTGAAGTCGGGCTTACTCTCAGCGAGATATCTTATATGCTAAAACATATTAGGAAATTCAGCAGAGAGAAAAATGTTCCAACACCCCTTGCGCAATTTCATTCCAGAAGCTTTAAGAAGCCGTCACCACGCGGAGTTGTCCTTATTATGAGTCCTTGGAATTATCCATTTCTTCTGACAATGGAACCCCTTGTTGATGCAATTGCCGCAGGAAACACTGTGATTCTTAAACCAAGTGCGTACTCACCTTATGTCAGTGATGTTATGTGCCTCATAATAAAAGAAGTATTTGACCCTGCTTATGTATCTGTTGTAACTGGCGGAAGAGCTGAAAATAACTGTCTGCTTAATGAACATTTTGATTACATATTCTTTACAGGAAGCCAGGCTGTCGGCAAGGAAGTTATGCGCAAAGCCGCTGAATACTTAACTCCGGTAACACTTGAGCTTGGCGGAAAAAGCCCATGTATAGTAACAGAATCTGCAGACTTAAAGCTCGCTGCCAGAAGAATTGTATTCGGCAAATTCTTAAACTGCGGGCAGACATGTGTTGCGCCTGATTACATATATGTTCAGGACAGTATCAAAGACCAGCTTGTGAAAGAACTTATCCACGAAACAAAGCGTCAGTTTACAGATTCTCCACTTAACAACAATGATTATGGCAAAATTGTTAATGAAAAGCATTTTAACAGAATATCAGGTCTTATCGATACCAGCAAAGTCGTTCTTGGTGGTGCATCAGATGCAGATTCTCTGCGTATTGAACCTACGATAATGGATAATGTTACATTTGACGACGCTGTGATGCAGGAAGAAATTTTTGGTCCGCTTATGCCTATACTTACCTTTCACTCTATCGAGGAGGCAGTAAACACTGTTAATGCACACATGCACCCGCTTGCTCTGTATATATTCACTAAGAATAAGAAAGAAGCCCGTTATGTAACCTCAAGATGCAATTATGGTGGTGGCTGTATCAATGATACAATCATTCACCTTGCAACTTCTAATATGGGATTTGGCGGATTCGGTGAAAGCGGCATGGGCTCATATCACGGAAAAGCCGGATTTGATACATTTTCACACTATAAGAGCATTGTAGATAAAAAATGCTGGCTTGACCTGCCTATGCGCTACCAGCCATACACAAAAACAAATAACAGTTTAATTCATATGTTTTTAAAATAATTACTTTGCAGAAAAAACAGCGCTATATTGCATACAATGGCATACGGCGCTGTTTTTATGTTAATAATGTTATTAATAAAATAAGATTGAAAATGACTTCTCGAAAACTTCTCCGGCATCAAGATGATTACTGTATTCCCTGTCCTTAAGCTCCCCTGTAAAATCTATGGCATCTGTTCTTCCATACCACGGCTCTATACATACAAATGGAACATTTTTTGATTTGCATGACCACAGACCAAATACCGGTGTATCAAACTTAACAGTAACAAAAGGCTTTTCATTTTTTACAAGACTTACAGTTCCTGCCTGACCCCCCTCAATTATAAATGCATCTTTTTCAAAGCTGTCCTCTTGTATTGTATATTCATGATTAATTAATGGCAGCTCATACTCGTCCCTAGCCATTAATTGATAATCTCCTATCAGATGATATATAATTCTGTCTGCATCAAATCTTATCTTACAGCCAGCCATGCTTGCATCATTCTCTGGTGTTACAAAAGCCGGATGACCACCTATGCTGAAATGCATCATTACATTATCTTTATTGATTACTCTGTACACTTCTTTAATCTCATTGTCAATAAGGTGATACTCCAGCTCCAATGCAAAATCAAAAGGATATTTCTTTTTAGTATTTTCATCGGATTCAAGTCTCATAACCAGCATATCGTCATTATGCTTAACAAGTGTGAACTCCATATCTCTTGCAAATCCGTGCTGACCCATTTCATATACTTTTCCATTATAAATGCTTTGGTTATCCTTATATTTGCCAATAAGTGGGAAAAGAACAGGTGCAACTCTTTTCCATCCTTCGGGATTGGCGTTCCACATTCTGTGTGTATTGTCAGTTTTACACAATACATCTCTTATTTCACATCCCTTAGAATCCACCGTAACTTTTAAAATGTTGTTTTCTAATACATACTCTGCCATATTGGCCTCCTTTCCGGACATGTTTTCTTTATTGTACACCACAATCTGATATTTTCCAAATCAAAAAAAGCTGACACACAAAGAAGTGCATCAGCCTTAAAAAATATGCGGATAACAGGAGTTGAACCTGCACGTCTGTTGACACTAGAACCTAAATCTAGCGCGTCTGCCAATTCCGCCATATCCGCGAACATGTGCTATATTACCATATTCTTACGATGTCGTCAACCTTACGCCAGATTCTGTTCACCTTCATTTTGTTTATTTTCCGCCAGTCTCATAACTTCCTTCCATGCTGGCGAGAACAGATAATAACCTATCATTGCAAACATTCCAAAGCTGAAAGAAATTGGGAAGCACAACATTACCCATGTTCCATCAAAGTATCTGTTAATAATATAGGCACTTGGAATTCTGACCGCCCAAAGCATAAGAATATTGACAATCGTAGTATAACGCACCTTTCCGGTTCCGTTTACAATAGATATTATACAGTTAAAAATAGCATAAAACCACTGGGAAAGCAGCATGACAATAACATGCCTGCTCGCATACATCAATACCATTTCATCTGATGAAAAGAACCTGATTATAGGTTTATGTATCATAATGAAAAACAATCCAAAACTTAATGTAATCAGACCTGAACACAATGGAATCCGCCAGTGTCCCTCTTTAATTCTTGCATATTTCTTCGCACCATAATTCTGTCCTGAAAATGTAGTGGCCGCAGAAGACAATCCGGTAATTGCTATGTTAGAGCATCCTGTAATTCTTCCTGCTACTGCACCTCCTGCCATAAATATAGCACCCTGTGAGTTATTAAAGGTCTGTAATGCAACATGTCCTAATGAATAAAGCGAATTGTTAAGACCAACAGGTAAGCCAATAGCCAGAATATCTTTCATCATTGTTCCAGAGAATCTTCTCGGCAAAAATGTAAACTGTATCTCTGGAAACTTCTTTCTTATATAAACAATACTTACAATCCATGAAATAAACATGGCAATACTTGTAGAAAGTGCTGCTCCAGCTACATCCATTCCAAACACTGCAACAAACAATAAATCAAATACTATATTAGAAACACATGACACAACCAGAAACCATAGCGAAGCCTTGCTGTCTCCAAGTCCTCTTAAAATTCCGGCATTCATATTATACCCTAGATTACCAAGTGTGCCTAAGAATACAACCCTTGTATAGATTAATGCGGCATCCCACACATCCTGCGGCACTTTCATGAATTCCAGAATATACGGTGCTGCAAACCATCCAAGAATTCCAATCGGAATACCTATAATATATATAAATGTTATTGAAGTTCCACATACTGAAACAACCTTTCCCGATTCCCTGGCCCCGGTATATTGTGAAATAAGAATAGACACACCTGTTCCTATTCCTAAAAAGACACATAATAATACTTCAACTGGCTGCGAACTCGTTCCTACCGCAGCTAAAGATGTATCACCACAGTATTTACCTATTACAAGTGCATCAACCGTAGTATATAACTGCTGCAAAACATTTCCAATAATAATCGGTATCGCAAACAGTATGATATTTCTCATGATATGACCTGTGGTCATATCAATCTTGCCTTTTTGTGAATTTGCCATAATATACTCCTATCATTAAATAACCTATCCGTATCTGTTAATTATAATAATACTGTAATTGAGTCATATATTCTAGTGATTTATGGCATGAAGTACAGAAAAAGTATCCATATATTGTTTATTTGTATTATTCAATTCCATTTAACCAAAATACTTCTCAATCACTACAGCCCTCTCAATCCAGCTATGTCTGCCCTTACAGCATTCATACCCGCTGTCAGCGATTTCCTGCAAATGTTTCGTATCAGCTAATGCACATTTAACCTTATCCGTGATTCGTGCCGCAATACACTCATCATATCCCGACTTTTCATAGTCCCTTAAATCCTCAAGTGAATAGAACAACACATTTTCACCATCTGCAAATGTGTTCTCATAAAACAGCGAAGTATCAGTAAGTGCAACACCTCCATTAAGCATAGTATTAAACACTCTGTCGTGTGCGCCCATCTTAAACCATGGCATTACATTAAGAGAAATCTTTGCCTGACTAATCATATCAAGACACACCTTGGAATCAACACCTCCATGCTCAATTATATTCTCATGGTGGTTACATTCGATATAATTATAACCTTCTCCATAAGTATGAATCTTAAGTCCTGAATCAGCCAGTGCCCTTATTGCAAGCTCCCTGTAGTGGAATCTTACAGCAAGATCTGCATACATCATATTAGGCATGCAGTCGACAAGCTGTTCGTCTGTAATATCAGGGAATTCCCTGCGTAACGCATTTTCCGCCGCCGCATCAATCGTCTCTGACGGATTGTCTATCAGATATGACAGCACACCCTCATAGAAATCTATATACTCATCATCCATGTTGTCCAGATGTTTCCTTAGTATTCTTTTCGGAGTGTAATTACCTGTAAATATAATATCTATCGGTCTTTCCTTCATTGACAGGTAATTCTTATCAGGCATTATACATCTGTTATAATTAAGCTCTGTTCCGGCTGTAAGCATATATTCAGTATGTACTTCCGGGAAAAATCTGCGCATGTATGCGACATGCATTTCATCAATATCAAGCTGGATATACTTTTCAGGGTGCTTTCGGATATATTTGTTGTAATAAAGCGGGTGATCTACAACCACATTTACAACCTTAACACCTGCCCAGTCCCAGAAATTCCAGCCATCATCACGATACAGACCGGCTTCTCCTGCTATTCCTTCAAAGTTAAATGTAAACATATACCACTCGTCTGAGCTGTGAGCCTTGAAAAATTCCACCAGTGCAGAAGAACTGACCTGCTGTAACATTAAATTATACCAGAAGACGGAGCAGCCCATCTTCTCCCATACAGCAGCCATCTGCTCTGTAAAGAATTCTAATGTTTCTACTCCGCCTTTAAATAAAATCAATCTTTTCATTATTCTTCTCTGTTAAGCCATAATTGCATCAAATATTCCATCTAATGCAGACACATCAAGTTCCTCAGCCTTTCCTGAATCGACAAGTCCAGCTACCTTTGCGTCCATTGGAAGCTTTGCAACAGTCTTGATATCGTTAGCTGCTGCCACTTCATCAATCTTACTCTTTCCGTATATATAATGAATATTACCGCAATCTGGACATTTAAAATAAGACATATTCTCGACAATTCCAAGAACCGGAATATTCATAAGCTTAGCCATATTAATTGCCTTCTCCACAATCATTGAAACAAGATCCTGTGGTGAAGTTACAATAATAATTCCGTCTATCGGCATAGACTGGAAAACAGTAAGAGGTACATCTCCTGTTCCCGGAGGACAGTCAACAAACATACAGTCTGTCTCATCCCAGTCAACATCTTCCCAGAACTGCTTAACAACACCCGCAATAACAGGTCCTCTCCATATAACCGGATCAGTCTCCTTTTCCATAAGAAGATTAAGTGACATAACCTTAATACCATTCTTTGAAGTCTCAGGATACATTACAGTTCCATCTTCATTACATGTTACCCTTTCAGTAAGTCCAAAAGACTTAGGAATAGATGGGCCTGTAATATCTGCATCAAGTATTGCCGCTTTCTTTCCTTCCTTATTGGCTTTGACTGCCAGCATTGATGTGACAAGTGATTTACCAACACCTCCCTTGCCACTGACAACAGCTATAACCTTCTTAACTTTGCCATTATTGGCATTTCTTAATATCTGTGGTCCTTTTCTTGATTCGCAGTCTGAACTGCAGCTTGAGCAGCTTCCTGAACAATTCTCGCTCATAACTTCCTCCCATTATTCATTCATATATTTTTGTTCAAATTCTTCGACTGGTATAGGCTTTGAGAAATAATATCCCTGGAATATATGACACCCCATCTCTGTCAGCATAAGAAGCTGTTTGTCTGTCTCTACTCCTTCAGTAATTACCTCCATTCCAAGCTTTCCACCAAGAGAAATAATAGTCTCCAGAATATCCTGTCCCTTAACCTCATTCTCTGTAGCACGAAGGAATGCCATATCAATCTTAAGAACATCTGCACTTATATCTTTTAACATATTCAGCGAAGAATATCCACTTCCAAAATCATCAATCTCTATCTTAAATCCATAACCCCTGAGGTTCTTAATTACCTCCATATTCTTCTTAAGATCAGACATAAGTGCTGTCTCGGTAATCTCTAACTTTAACATCTTAGGTTCAATATCATATTTCTTAACAATCGATGTAATAACCTCATATACATCTATAAGATAAAAATCCTTAGTAGATATATTTACAGAAATATAATGAACCGTATCACCCTTCTTCTTCCATTCACTTAATTTAGCTGCTGCACATTCCCACATATACATATCAAGCTTATATATAAGACCTGTCGTCTCCAGAATATCAATGAAGAAGAATGGCGACAGTAACCCTCTATCTGGATGCTGCCAGCGCACAAGCGCCTCTGCTCCATAAACCTTACCATGAGTATTAACCTGTGGCTGAAGAAACATTTTAAATTCTTTTCTTTCAAGTGCACCCTCAAATTCTCCAATAACTCTTCTTTCTTCAAGAGTTCTCTTTAACAGCTTATCATCATAGTATGCAATATTAGCTTCATAATTATTCTTAATAGTCTCGCTCGCAATAAATGCTTTATCACACATATTACTTACAGGCTCATCAACATCTTCAATATCATAAACACCAACTACAACCCTTATCTTAAATGATGCATTGTTGAATCTGTCCTGCATGCTTACAATACTATTCTGCATTATTTCATTCTTAAAACTGTCCTTCGGCATACACACAGCAAATCTGTCATTCTGGATTCTTCCACATATATAGCCACTTTCAGATGAAGCCTTGATAAGCCCCGCCTGCATTTTAATAATCTCATCACCTTTTTCGATTCCAAAAAGCTCATTAACAAGCTTAAAATCTTTAATATTACTGCACACCAGACAATATTTGTGATTCCTGTCGTTTCGCACTACATTGGCAGTTTCCTCATAGAACTGCTCCTTATTAAGAAGTCCCGTGAGATTATCATGTGTAGCTCTGAACTTTTCATATTCTAAAAGCTCAACAGCTTCAGTACGATCATTAAATATGAAATAATCACATATAAAATTATGCTTATCATCATATACACGATTATATGAAATATCAAAGCTTCTTCTCTCTTTCCCCTCGCTGATTGTCTGCCTGAATTTCTTATTATCATGCTCTGTCTGAGTCTGAAGCCAGCTTGCATAATTATGCTCTACTTCATTAATATTATCAGTAATAGAATACATTTCTTTAACAATACCATTACAGTATATACATCTTCCAGCGTTATCAAAGCATATAATTCCACTATTCATATCCCTGATTATAAGTGAAAATGTATTCTCAATAAGCTCATTAGGAACATAACTGTATGTCAGATAATATATAAGTACAGACATGATGCCAAATGCAACCATTGACATGTCATATATTGAATCAGACCATGTAGTCATTATATCAAGTAAAAATGCTGCAAATAATAATATGAGAATAGCAAAATATCTGAATCTGTAGAATCTTGACATTCTCTTAACCATTACTAAATAACTTAAAATAAGCAGCAACATAATGCCATAAGCAAATACATAATGTAACCTGCCCAGAACATTACCTTTTGCAAACTGAACAATTATCTGGTCACCCGATATATCTGTTATATCAAATATCCATCTCGTCCATGCATTAATCAAAAATGCAACGGTCTCAAACAGCGAATAGGCAATCATAAAAACTTTTACACCCATAACACCCTTAAACATGCCTGTATAATACTGGGTATAATACATAAGAAGTACCAGCAGCCAGTCAAAGCTCGCCATAATAAGTCCCTTGCACAACACTGTAATGGTAGTCCCTGGAACATATGTATATACTAAAAATATTATCCCACATATAAATGCACCAAGCTCATATAAAAACACAACTCTTGCCAGTGCACCCTCTTTTTTATATGCCTTTAAAGCACACGCCCCAATCATTAAAATTACCGCCGTAATTATAAGCCCATAAAATACTCTCATAAGCGATATCTCCTAAATCAATACTAAATTTCACGATTTGTATAAGTAGTATTATAGCGCAAACTTCTTATTATTGCAAATGTGGCACAGCCAGATTCTTTTAACTCTGGTAAACAAACAGACGATTCATTCCCTCCTGCCACGGATACTCAAATTCCAGATAAATAATTTCCTTTCCAAAACGTGCAAATCTTTCTTTCCAGTAATTTGTTGTAGCCTGTCTTAGTCTCATAATATGATTCTCTTCATAAATGTTATTTCCCATATTCTCATATCCGAAACTTTCCAGTTCTTCTTTTGAATAATACGGATTCATTTTAATAAACCAATATCCACCAGGCTTCAATACCCGTTCTAAATCTTCAACTACCTCCTTTGACACATCTTTTGGCATTACATCCAACACATTTGATAATATCACTCCATCAAATGAATTTTCTTCTAATTGCTTTACCGTATGGTCTGTACCTTCAAGAAAAGTTGCCGTTTTATAATCACTTAATCTTGCTGTTTCAGTTGCAAATTCTATGCCCGTTTTTGAAGCATCAATTCCTAAAACTTTATGTGTAGGCTGATACTGCAAATATTGAAAAGAAATATCTCCTGTACCACAGCCAAAATCTAATACATTTGTTGTTTTTTGTGCAAACAGCTTTAACGCTTCGTCAAACATTGTTTCAACTTGTAAATCTAAAGTTCTTAAATCCACAGGGGTACATTCCTTAAATACCTGATTCCACATTTCTGTTTCTCGCTCATATGCCTTGTTCATAATACTGCCATCTCCTTTTATTCTCACACATGCTGCACAATAGGACCGCCCTTATTAAATTCATTTAATCATGTCCTTTAATATATTGAACTACCTTTTTGTCACTCTTTGATTTTTCGTGTTTTATTATGCCCATTGCTCTTTCTTTATCCATAGATTGTATCATTTTCGAATCCTCCTTTAGTAATGTGTCAAGAGAAATAGCAAATTGCCAAACTCCTCTTGTGTTAATTGATTTTCTTTCCGAATGTTCAATATTTGATTTCCTATATTCATAATATTACGACCTCCTTTCAATAATATTATCCGAAAAATAATGTTCAAAATAAAGCAATCATCACATTACATTGCATATATAGTTACGCAAAGATTCTTTAACATGTGCTTTTCTCTATAAATTACAATTCATTTTACCCATTTTAACATAAAACTCAACCAAGTTAGAACTTCCATTTACAATCATTCTACTCCCACTGATACCAAGTGACATAAAAGTGCCCAAAATCATAATAATGTTTATTAAGGCAATATCACAACAGTTGAATGATATTTGTCCAAATCCATGCTATAATAATTTCCAACGATATATGTGTAAAGAGAATGGAAGGAGTAAAAAATGTATTCAAAGTTTGTGGCAATATTAATCAATAGTGCATTTGGTTTATGCATTACATATACTGTTTTTTCAGTGTATTTTGCTTTAACAAGTAAGTTTATTGTAGAACGCAGTTTTATATTAGGATTTTCATTGTACAACATTGTATGGATGGTGCTAGATATTGTTTACAATGAAGCAAGATATCATAGACAAGGCGGCGGTCTTTTCTTTTGGACATCCATCATGTTACCTCCGATATTAATAATGTTAATATTGATGTTGGTAATAGTGATGTTTTTTTAATCTGACAAGCGACCAAAATATAACCTCCTGAAGTTCTTTTTCACTCCTAAATGCATATTTCATGCCAGCCTCCTATTTCACAATGCTTACAGCGTCATTTACGGCGTTATAGTAATACAGATTGTCAGGGATTACATCTGCCTTCTCCAAGTTCTCTTTATTAGTCTCTTTAATCATTTTCCAAAATACTTTTTGAAATTAGTCAGTACAAAAATAGTCTCAGGAGTGTTGCTGACATCTTCCTGAGACTGATTATCTGTCTTTGATACAATATCCGTAAATCAATATCAATGATTATACAAGCATCTTCTTAATTGATTCAACCGTGTCCCTACTCAGATGATTTCGTTTAAATGTATGAATTGCCCTGTCGATATCTTCGACACTCTGCAAAATATATGTACTTTGAACTGGACTGTTACTTCTGATTAAAATAACATATCCTTCAACCCACACATTATAGCCTTCCAGATATTTCGCAAGGATATAAATCTGCCTTTTTACCTGCTTAACAGGATTTTTGACTTCTTTCACAAATGTATTTCCATATCCGTCATCTTTATATTTTTCCCAATTATAATCATCCTCATTGCCATAAAGTTGACCCTTGTAATTCTTAACTTCAAAAATAAACACACCATATTTATTTACAACAACATTATCAAGTTCTGTGCGCTTTCCATCGTATGATACAGAAATATTGGTGAATAAATAATCTCCTTCACGAAGTACTCCCTTAATGATTTCTGTCGCTATATGTTCTCCCCGACGACCAGCCCGCTTTTCAGGTGCTTCAATCACCCACGGTTCATAAGTATGTGGCTTTTTATTATTACCGCTACTATTATTACCAATATTAGTTACAACGATAATAATAAGTACAGCTATCAATATCGCTATGACTGTTATAATCAATTCATATCACCTCTGTATTTAAATTGATTCTATCATAAACCTATTTTAAAAATTAATAAAGAATAAATAAACCCACTGGGTTCGAACCCCGGTAAAGTAATCCTCATCCATTACCAATAACATTGACAACCTCCTATAAATAAAATAAGAGCAGGTATTTAAGTTTTATTACTCGAGTACTTGCTATGTTTCTTTGTATCAAAATTATTATATATAGTTGTATGTTGGTGGATTTACGGATATTCTGTAAGATGTAATCTATAAACAGGAAGCTATAAAACTTTTATTTCAATGGCAACAACACCATATTTCTCTATCATTTCTTTAGAATAATACATGAGCATTTCTTTCGGATTTGCAATCTCATCTTTGTTATATCCAATGGATACTTTACTGTGATGCTGATACAATTCTTCAAAAGATAGATACCGATACATGTTGATTACCATGCAGTCTATTTTCTCTTTATTACTTGTATCTGTAAATATAATGGTATAAACTAATACTCAAATTCCTACTTCTCTTTATTGTCATACTTATAATACATCATATTATTGTCTATTAAAATTTTCTCTATCATTTCACAGGCTTTTGAATATGATAATATAAAAAATTCTCTATCATTCCTTATTCGATACTGTGCTAATTCTTTATGAACCAATTTTTCAGAATATGATGCATCATAAACTCTAAAAACCTTTCTAGATGAAAATGGAAAAACTTTACCTGTTCTAATCGTTTTTATCAAATTATTAGTTTATAAATAAGTGCCTGAAAAGTGCCCAAAGTACATTGATAATAGTACCTAAACCTCGCATTGTAACCTTATTATATTTTTATACTAATATGTTTATCTGTTGTTAATTTAACTTTCTAAAATGTTATATTTATGTATAATATGTTCTATAAGCTGGAAGCTGCATATTCCTACATATGCCAATAAGAATGCATTCCACATAAATATGTTTTGGAATTTTTTGGCATCTGCCTTATTGAATTGTAAATATTTAAGTAATCTCCAAACCCCGTTCCAATGCAAATAATTCCAAATAAGCCTACCCCAACAAATTGTGGAAATATCAAGAATAAAATATAGGGAATTATGCCTAGAATAAGATTTGGACACAAGCACATGAAAATAAATCGTGCCTTACTCATATCTTCTGTTCCTACTACAAACATCAAACCATGTATTAGGTCGTTATACATATATACATCTTTTTTAAAGCATACTGCATGCAATAATTCATGCGGAAACATAGACAATCCACCACAAATTCCTCCTGCCACCATCTGTATTTTGCTATTAGGAATATATTTTATGCCCATAAGCAAGAATGGAATTACTAATACAATCATTATCAAAACGCATCCTAAATTTGCAATAAGCGAATATTTCTTCATATCCTTTGGTTCTTTAAATGGAATTGCATTAGGATTATGCTCTTTGTATGGAAGACTATTTTCGTCTCCATTATATTTGCCTGCATAATGAAAAATCATATTATTCTTTCCTCCGTAAACTCCAAAGTTTCTGTTCCTTACAAACTGCGATTCATTTTCCCCATTTTAACATAAAACTTAACCAAGTTAAATCTCCTATTCTCAATCATTCCACTCCCCCAGACACCAAGTGCCACAAAAGTGCCCAACTTGCCTACAAACATTCCCAGTGTTTATACGGGTTTTCAAAATTACAATAATTAATGCATGGAAATAATAAAGAATGAATTTCTTCACAAGACGACCGTTCCCCTCCTAGTCACTAAGCACGGAAAGAAAAAAGGGAATGGTTTTTCAACCATTCCCATCTTAATGAGCCCACCGGGGTTCGAACCCGGGACACCTAGATTAAAAGTTGTTAGATTCTTTGCATTTCCCTGGTTAAATGAAAATAGAAATGCCGTATTTATGCGGTTTTCTGGTTGTTTTTCTCTCCGGTATTTGATAATATATGTATGGAGTGCTACCAACAACGGTAGGCGGTTGGTCTTTCATCTTCTCAGAAGGGAGGTGATTGACATGGTTACATATTCTGATTTAATACAGTTTGTATTAATGATTGTTTCAATCATTATGCTTGTTGTTACAGTATATAATAAACCAAAAAAATAACCGCCCCAGTCCGGAAAACTAAGCGGTTATTTTTTAACACTTATTGTAAGGACTAACCGTCTATCGGTAGTACTCTTTTTACATCTTTATATTATCATTGTTATGCTGCATTGTCAATTTTTATGTCTGTTTATCCAATCTTGGAAGTAAATAATTCGTCCTGGCTCTGCTCCTGATCTTTAATATCCAATAGCTTCCTGATGGCTGCTTGTGTTCCTGGATCAGCTGCATTATATGCTTCTTGTATTTCATTTGTTTTTAATCCTGTTAGTTCATCCAGTGATAATGCTAATTTTTCGCATATTATTATTAATTGCTCTATTGTTGGCTTACTATGTCCATTTTTCCAATCTGTTAATGGTGATTTCTTTAATCCTAGTATTTCAGCTATTTCCGTACCTTTTATATTGTTCTTTTTAAAGTATTCTAATAATTTTTTTATTATCTCTGTCATTATTTCCTTTCTTTATAATGCGAAAATTTAGCATATTTCTGTTGACTTTGCGAAAATTTAGCAATATAATGTTCATGTAATCAATTATAGATAGTTTCAAACCGTGATTCACCGCTACAATTGCGGTTTGTCTATCTTAACAAATAATATTATCAAATCCATGTCAATCTTGCAATGTCGGAGCATGGTAGAAAGAGGTAATTATGGAAAACTTAAAAAATGATGTGAACAATGAGATTGATAGAAATGCACAGGATTTTGATAATTCTGATTCTGTCAATCTTTCTTTGTCTCAGAATGATTTTTTTGCAATTGCAGCTACATTAAAGATTTTTAGTGAGTTACATAAATCAGAGCGTGATTCTGTTCTTTTTCATAAATGTTTTAACATTGCTATGAATATGTGTTTGGATGATGAGCTTGCTCTTGATGATGGTTGTGTAGTTTATAAACATGGTTGATAGTTCGGCGAGATTGCGCCTTAACTTTATATTTTTACATTCCTCCCTTTTTTATCGAAACGCTGTCAGAAGCGACCTGATAGCGTCGTGGTTGGGTTAGCCGCCAATCGCCTGATGATGATAGGCTAGAAAGGAAAGAATTATGAACGCTTTAATTACTGTATTATCTGTTGGGAAACCCTACGACATTGCTCCAGAATCTGGAGTTGGTGAACACACTGTTGGCTGTACTATGTCTTATGTTTCTACTGGTGATATTTCAGCTTCTAATTATGATGAAGGAACTGGAACATTAGGATATGCTCCTGTTAAGGAAAAAATGCCAGTAGAATTTTATGAAGTTGCAAAAGCTACGGGACTTCCTGCAGTTGCAAGTGTTGAATTTGGTATGAAGGCTTCAGGTGGAAAGAATGTTCTTTATATTCAGAAACTTGATTTTGTTCCTTCAGATAAGGCTGCAAAGGCTTCTAAGTAGTTATCACATTTGGGGTTGTGCAAGAATCACAGCTTTCAAAATGGTAGTGATAACCCCACATAATGTCATTACAGGATTGAGCATACCAGGGATGTTACTCCTTCCCTGGTGTGTATGCCTGAAACCTTGTTTGTTTACTTAGCAGCATGATTTTGTCGGATTAATCATGTTGTTATTAAGCCAGAAAGGGGATGTTATACATGTTATCTTCAATTGGTTGGTTTGTATTTGGTGCTGCTGTTCTTCTCTGGTCACTAATACTTATTGTATTTGTTATTGTTAAGATAAGAAATGCTGTGCAGCGCAAGAAATACAGTGTTAAGCAGGATGGAGATGTTTCAACGGAATATGAAAGCAGAGGGTTGCATTAACAAGCATTCTTCTTTCTCCGCTGTCCTCCTCTCCCGGCTGCTGTGCGTGACTTAAATGTGTTGTGTGCGCCCCGGCGCAGGTATATACATATATTCCGGAGTTTTTCTCCCAACAACTGGAGAATTAAGCGGTTCTTTACCTAAACGGAATATGTAAACCCTGCGGAATGTTAACCCTACGTAAGGTGTTACCGGTTAATTCGTAAGGCGTTAGACAAGGGTCCGGGAATGTAAGGCCCGGAAGTGCCGGGGCGCACACATAAGCGTTTGGTCACAGCCTGCCGGGAAAACTGTAGAGGTAAGTGAACATGTGTATTGTGAGAAAAATATGAAGTATATCCGTTTATTCTTCCTGGTCTCGGCTGTGGCGCTAACATTAAATATGTTTTCCGTAACAGCACATGCAGCGGAAACAGAAACAGAATTGCAGACAGTCACCCAGGAAGCATCAGAAGAATCAGGTGGATCTATAGAGGTTAATAATAGTGATACTATATATATTGTGTTTCTTCTCTCTGCAATATTCGGTTCATTAGTTGCATTTGCTTTCTGGGAGATATTCAGGGGGTAAATATGGCAGATTGTATTTTTAAAGGTTTTATGTTTGGTTTCTGGCTTATGATGTTTTCATGTATTGTCGGATATTTAGCCAGAAAAATGCTTTTTACTATTACAGGCTTTTTAAAATAGTATATAGCGCTTTTGCGTTATAAATATATATTTGGAGGTAAATGTTATGAATCCAATGATCGTAGCAGGTGAAGGAGATGCAGTATCCGTACTTCCTGCAAATGTTGTTACAGCACTCCAGCAGGGTGTTGATAAGGTTGCACAGGGAGGCCAGGAAGGTCTTGTCGCAATTCTTCCAGCTGGCTTAGGTGTTTTTGGTTTATTCTTCGGTGTAAGAATAGCTATCAACTTCTTCAAGTCTCTTGCTCACTAATCTAACAGGTTAATGAGGGGAACATGTACCGGAATCACCCCGGTACATTCGTAATTTAGTTTGTGGGATTTTAATTATAGATAGGAGTAAAAATGGGATATTTGTTATTTCTTATATTTGTCTTAACCTGGTTGAATGTCAGGAAGATAAGAAAAGCTGTTGTCTATCTCGCAGTTCAGGAAGGATATTCAGGAAGCTTAAAAACAAAGATTCTTGATGTTATAACTGATTATGCTGCAGAGCGTAAGGATATCAAGAAAACCAGAAAGAAGCTGCAGAAAGAAAAGAAGCTAAAAGATGTAATAGATCGGGAGCCTGCTCCAGAGAGTGAGGTGCAGGATGATTAAAATACTTAATAATTTATTTTTTGCTTTCTTAGCTGATATTCTTGGATATTGTTTTGTATTTGCTAAAATGAAATCTTTTGATTTAAAGATTTTTGTTGTTGCTTTTTTCTTCACCTTTTTAGTTCTTAACATTCTTGATTTTATTGATTATATTTATGCTAAAAGATCTAAAAATAAGGATGGTGATGATCATGAGTAAGGTTTTACCTGATAACGGTTATTTAATAGGTATTAATGGTGAAATTGTACCAGGTGATGAAGAATCTGAGTACATAGAACGTTATTTACCTGTTTTTTTGTTTTATTATACTGTTCGTTTAGCTGTTAAGTTTTTACGGGATAATTCAGATAATGATAACAAAAATAAAGAACTAGTTGAAACCCAACAAGATTAGATATATAATCATCTTGCCGATTATTTTCATTTTGGAGGGGTTTTATATGCCGGTTTGGAGTACTTTGGGTTTATTTATTTTTTATGTGTTATTTTTAATTTGTATTATTGTTTTACCTGTGATTCTTATAATATTTATTGTTCGTTATTTTAAGAAGAAATCTGATTATTACCAGGCTAAAACAGATTATTATAAAAATCAATCTAATCATACTGACAGGCAAGATTAATTTCTTGTCTGTCTTTTTTTATTTGGAGGTATTTATGAAAAGAATTGGCGCGTTTTCTCTTGCATTTTTTATATTTGTTTTATCTGTTTTTTCTGTGATTCCTGTAGATGTGTATGCAGATGATAATAAAACTGTCCTTCCTTTTACTTTTAAGCAATTAAATAATTCTGTTGGTGCTGGTATGTCTGCTTCTGATGCTAATGCTGCTGTAACAGCTCATAAAGATATATATACTTCTGATGGTACGTTATTGTTTATATATAACCCTTCTAATTCTTACAATTGGACAACTAGCTCTAAAGCCTACTATCTTACTCTTAATTATTCTGATGAACAGTTAAAAAATATATTAATGTCAAAGAATCCTTTATCAACGCTTTTTAATGTTTGGGGTGCTGCTCTTTCTAATAATAATGGTATTCGTGCTTTTTGTGCTGGTCTTGGTACAATTTTTTCTGGTAATTCTGATATGGGTACAAAAGTACTTGATACCCTTTCCGGCAATTATAACTATTTGGATGCTCTTAACTATGACGAGGACAGCAAGACAATAACAATGAGCAATGATAATGGCAGCGTTGACAAGCTCAGGGAAGAGATAAAGAAATATTATTATAATAGTATTGGCTTAAAAGAAAAAAAGTCTAGTGGTACTGTTACTAGTTTAATTGATAGCTCTGATTTTCGTTCATGTTTTGAATATGAAGAAGATTATATTAATGCTTTTGGTTACAAAAATTATAAATACTGTTTAAAGACGTATTACGGCTTTTATTATTTTTTTAACGATTTGAAAGATTATATCTATGTTTCTAATGATAGTAATAACGACCGCTTTTTATCTTCTTACGATAATTGGACTAAAGAAACTTGGAGATTCCGCACGCTTAAATCTGACGGTACAACAGGATTTTTACAGCCTGTAAAAGAAGATACTGTTATTCGATACGATTTTACTCTTAAAGTTAATGTTTCTGATATGTATTTTTGGTACACTCCCTCTAATGGCGATTGGGTTCTCCGTCCAGATTGGAATAATGATTATTCAAAAGGGGTTACATTTTATTCTAAAGATAAAACTTCTCTTAAATTTTGGGCCTCTTATAGTGCTTTATATAACTATTTGCATGGCGACCAGAATGCATATCTTAGCAGCAAGATAGAAGAAACCGGCAAGGATATATCTTACAGCATTAAAGATATGAACGAAAATCTTGGGACAAAGATGGATGAGCTGATTGATTCTATTAACTCTGGCAAAGGAAACATGAGCGCCGATGAGCTGCAGAACGCTATTGATAAAGGCCTGGAAGATCTTAATAAGAACACAGAGGATATAAAAGATAATACTTCTTCTATTCTGGATAAACTCGAGGAACAGAACCAGATTCTTCTGCAGATTCTCGGAGTAACTGAATACATAGCCTACCAGACAACAAAGGATGATGGCTCTTCTTATACCAAGACAGACCTAACAAATACAATTAATAAAATATATAACGGTCTTGGTAATGCGATTCTTTATGGTAAGAATACGCTTACTGATTCCGGTGATAACTCTGGAGCTGCTTCTCAATCTTCTATTGTTACCAGGGAAGATTTTAAATTGTCCAATAATATATATACATCCTCCGGCTCTGGTATCTCTCCTGGTACTCCGGTAGTTGCTTATTCGTTAGCTGATTATTCTGTTTATGATGATTCTAATGATTATGATGTTGGTATTGCAACACAGGATATAAATAACATGGATATACATGACGGACTGTTTGGAAAATTTCCTTTCAGCGTTCCTTATCAATTGTATGAGTGGCTTCAGGTTCTTCAGGCTGATCCGGTTGCTCCTAAGCTTGTATATAATTATGGTTTTTTAATAGGTCATAAAGGTGAACAAAAATATGATCTTACCATTGACCTAAGTGTTTATGAATCCTGGGCGTATGTATGTAAGTCTTTCCTTCGTTTGTTCTTCACTCTGTTAATGGCTGTATTTATATTCAGGCATTTCAGCAATAATAAAGGGGGTGGTGTTTTGTGAGTGCTGTAATAACTGCGTTGCTTGTTTCGTTGCTTATTAATTTCTTAATAAATGTATTTGGCGGAATCATTGAATTTATGTTAATAACTCAAACTTTGATGCCTACTGATGTTTTTAGTGGTCTCCTTGATGTTAATAGTGAAATATTTACAGCCTGGTTACCTCAAATCAATTGGTTTGTACCGCTTGATTATGCTGTGACCTTGTTCGGTGCATTTGTAGATGCATATGCTTCATACATTATTTATTTGTATGTTAAGCGTATATTAACAAGCATCTTCTCTGGTGGCAGCTTTACAAAGATTCTAGCTTCATTTTTAAAATAAATTTTTTAGTGGGGTAAAAATTATGTCAATTGAATGTTATACAGGAGTACCTGGAAGCGGAAAAAGCTATCATACGGCCAGACGCATATATGACGCTCTCCGCTCCGGTGTTAATGTAATATCAAATCTTAATATTAATACTTCTATAATACCGCCTAAAAGCTCAAAAAAGGCATTAGGAAGCTTTATATATGTACCAAATGCGCAGTGGATAAATTCATCTATATTCCTTAAGTCGCCCATCGGTGGTAAGAGTGTTTGCAATGATACATTTTCTTATATTTATGGCCTTGAGAATTTTGCTCTGCAGTTTCATAAGCGAAATAAAAAAGGTCAGATATTTGAGCACCAGACACTTATTATTCTGGACGAGTGCCAGACAATATTTAATCCCCGGAGCTGGAACAAGAAAGACCGCTTGCAGTGGATAGAATTTTTCACTATGCACCGTCATTTTGGTTATGATGTTATTCTTGTTACCCAGAACGATAAGATGATTGATAAACAAATCCGGGGTATCCTTGAGACGCAGGTTCTGCATAGAAACATTTCCAAATATAAAGCATTTGGAAAGATTCTTGCAGCTCCCTTTGGCGGAAATCTATTCATGTGTATAAAGAGTATGTACGGAATGAGCAAAAAAGAAAGTCATATAAAAAGCTCCCTTTTGTTTGGTTCTTCCTTCTATTTTTCTTTGTATGATTCTTACACCCTTATTAAGTGATTTATGCGTGTGCCGGGAATGCCGGGCGAAGCGTAAGACATAACCGGCACACGCAAAAAATCGGTGGAATTTGGGGTTTGACCACGGATATGTAATACGTGGTCTAAAAATCTTAATAAAAATACACTCTAACAAGCTTTAAATCTAGGTTTTTTATTAAAAATATCGTTCATTGAAAATGGCTTTTTAATGAATTTTTGAGGGGGATAAAATGAGCTTAATTGAAAAGGAATTTAAAGACGGAGAAAATAAATATTGGTTCTTCAGGAAGCAGCAAAAAAACCTGCATAACATTGATACTTTTTATTACTCTGTTATGCTGCAGAATGATTTTATTGATAGTACTGATCAGAATGTATCTGATTTCCTTCAGGATCTTAACGGTTTTAAAATAAGATGTTTGGAATCTAACCAGGTTTATGGTGATATATATACTACATTTGACCCTGTAGGATTTAGGTGTCCAGATAATCTTGTTTATGCCATTGGTAAAGGTAACTATGCACATATATATAATCATGTTATCTCCTGTCCTGATACTTATGATATTTATATTGCTTCAAGTGTTCCGAATCCTGACACTCCGCAGATTGTTGTTCAGATCAGGTCAAAGGAATTATGGTTACAGGGTGTTAATTCTATATACAAACGTTCCTTTGATGCCGTTACCAGGATATGCAATTTTTATCATTTGAACATTAAGGAAGTAAATGAGAATCGTGCAGATTACTGCTGGCACACTAATTATTTGAGTAATCCAGAAAAGTATTTTGCTATTGAGAACTTTTCCAAGATGCAGGTATCTCACTTTAAGCGTGTTCAATATGGATATGCTTTTGGTTCTAATGATTCATATGAAAATGATTATATTGCTCTTGGTAAGCGTGGAGATAAAGTATTTACAAGAATGTACCTTAAAACAAAGGAAGTTGTTGAACAGGCCTATAAGCCTTGGTTTATTAATATTTGGTTTTATAATGAACTTATATCCAGATATGATAAATATGTTCTTGAAAACTGTTTTGATTTTAAGAATTGGAAAATAAGAGATATTATCCGCCTGCAGTTCTATTATGATTATGGTTCTAATGAACAGTATAAACAACAGTGTTATGCTGCTATGGAGTCTTATTTTCGTAAAGGTTCATGTAATTGGGATTATATTGGAAAGCTTGCAGATAAACTTACACCTAAGATTACAACTATAATGAATATTGAGTTTCAGGTTATGAGAAAGATGTCTAAATCCTTTTGTCTTATAGATCTGCATCCATCTCATAAGGTAGATCATAGAATCAATATGTATCTTGAGAATCATGAGCTTATAACAGATTATTTATTGACTTCTGTTCTTCGTCTGGTTGACAGGTCAACAGCTCTTAAGAAGTCTGATTGTCAGGACACTGCTTTTTGGCAGTCTATAAAGCGTACAAAGATGATTGATGTTAGAAAGAAAAACAAGAATATTGCTCCATTGCACAGAGATTATTCAAGAGAGCATAACATTGAGCTCATGAAGAATAGTTTTGTTAATAAGGCGGTTACATTAAGTATATATGCTCATGGTTTAGATTATGATAAGGATATACAAGAGACTGTTGCTGATTCTTTATGTCTGCTTAATGATAATGATGTAAAACGAGCTGAAAGATACCGCAGTAAGGTTAAAACCCGTCTGAATAAAAAAGACTGGGAGGGTGATTTTGATGCAGCTTATAAGTGATTACATAAAACTTTTTATCCAGGATAGAAAAGTATATTGTGAAGATGTAACTGTACAATCATATATCTTCTATCTCGGACGTTTTACAAAGTGGCTTGATTCTGATGATTTTGATTTGCTTAATAAGCAGACTTTAAGAGATTACATATTTTCTTTAAGATATCGAATGAAGAATACAAGCATTGCTACAAATTACCGCCCTGTGAAAGCATTTTGTAAATGGCTTTACCAGGAAGATTACCTTGATAAAGATATTACCATAGGTGTTAAGCTGCCAAAAAAAGATCCTGCTATTGTTGAACCTCTTACAGCTCCAGAAGTAAAACTGATTGATGATACTATTATTAATATGTCTCTGAATGATCATTTAGCTTTGAGAAATTATTGTATTTTTCACCTTATGCTTGATTGTGGGCTTCGCAGGAAGGAAGTTGTGCAGCTCCAAAGATTAGATATTAAATCTGACAGATTGATTATACATAATGCTAAGAATAACAAAGATCGGATTGTTTTACTTCCCAGATTCCTGTATTTTAGTTTACGCAATTATTACAATGAATCACATTATGCTCATGATTATGTAAAGAATAGTTCAACTTGTGTGTTTCTGGATATGTATGACAATGAGCCAATAACCTTAAATACAATCAAATGTTTTTACCAGGACTTGAAAAGTCTGTCAGGAATCGAGCGGATACATGGTCACCTGTGCCGACATACTTTTGCAACATCTTATTTACAGTATGGCGGAGATATGGAGAAGCTGCGTTTGTTTATGGGACATGCTGATTATGAAATACTCAAAAATTATCTACATTTGTCACTTATATATCCTGATGTCTATAAGTTGGATGATATATTCTTTAAGAAGCCAGACACCTAGATTCTTTTTGACTTCTGCAGATAGCAATAAAAAAGACTTGCTTATTGGAATAAATCCAGTAAACAAGCCTTTTTTAATGAGCCCACCGGGGTTCGAACCCGGGACACCTAGATTAAAAGTCTAGTGCTCTACCAACTGAGCTATGAGCCCTCAATGTATACAATTATGAGTAACAATCTATATCAAACATCCAGCCTCGGATTATAACTACCGAGCTGGGCTAGCTGGATTCGAACCAGCGTAATGCAGGGATCAAAACCCTGTGCCTTACCGCTTGGCGATAGCCCAAGAAATAAAAAAAGGGTGGGTACAGGGATTCGAACCCTGGACCTTCAGAGCCACAATCTGACGCGCTGACCAGCTGTGCTATACCCACCATAATGCAAAAG
>OHJI01000191.1_pt1 | contig 35201 bp, 36 predicted proteins | sample 1568571 | NCBI WGS metagenome assembly OHJI01 (sample SAMEA3879583, study PRJEB24766) | human gut metagenome | biome: human-associated habitat; feature: feces | place: USA | collected 1985/1987
CTACTGGTTCTGATGATATGTGCAACTGCTGCATTTGTGTGGTTTACCTTTTTGGTATAAGGTTTTGTTATGAAAGAGATAATTATTATACCACATATTGGAATTGGACAATTAAAATTAGGTATGGCACCAGATGAGCTAGAAAATGCTCTTCTACAAATGAAGAAACAGTGGTCGAATTCTTCTGATGAAGCAATGCAAATGGAGCGTTGTGCTGAAACTGGTGATCCTAATTTGATAACAGGACGATATATGGATAATGATTCGTTCTTTCTGGTGCAGTATCGGAACGGAAAAGCTACTGAAATCGGCATCCAGAGAGAGTTGTCTAAAGTGGCATCAATAAAATTGTTCGGGCTGGATATGTTTAATACAACCGCCGAGTGTATTATTGATAGCTTAATGAAAAAGGACAACGTTGTTTGCAACGAAAAGGACTTGCAACTGGGAACGGAATATCTTTTCCCTGAAATTGGAGTCCGACTTTGGAGAGAGCGAGCATTTCATCTCAAACTGTTGAAAGACCCGTTATACATGGAAGAGATGCAGGCTGTATTAGAAGACGAATATCAGTATCAATACTTCCAGATGGTTACTGTGATGGGTTGAATTGCTAACGATCAATGGGATTTGATATAACTTTTCCGCTTGTAGTACATAGCGATGACCACAGCTATCTGCTAATACGGGTGAACTAATTTGAAGTATTTTATTGACGAAGATCAAAGAAAAGCCTCACACAGCAGCTGCTACTTGGAATTTCAACAAGGGCAGTATCATGACAAGTGCTGGCTTGACACATCTATTAGCATCAGTGATGAAGTATGGAATAGCCGCCATGTTTCAGATCTGATTCTTGAAGTGATTCCAGAGTTTGACTTTTATGGAATAACAATCGTTACAAAAGTACAATGGGATAATATTTTAACAAAAAGTCAATCGGATGGATGTACTTGCAAAGAGATTATTGCAGAAGCAGTTCCTTGGGCAGCAAAGTGTTTTGAAACGAATGATGTGTTCACTATCATAGGGATGTGAGTCGAACTTTCTCGGAGAATAACAGTGATACACAAAGGAGAGTGTAACATGAAAAAAATTCTTACAGCAATCGTATCGGTAAGCATATTTATTGTTGGAATTTTGCTTATACTTTGTGCGGACACTAATTTTTTATGGTATGCCTTTAATCAAAATGTTCGCCTTACAGTAGTTGCAGGGATTCTCATTGCACTTGTTGGTGGCGTTGGTGTGATAATGAATCTTTGGTGTATTCTAAAAGAATTGTACAGTAAATAGTTTATTGAAGGTTAAACTTCCAGTCTGCCATGGTCGCAGCCAAGAGAGATAATATTCAAACTTACTACTCAGCAAAAGCTAGGCACACTCCAAGAATTTATTATAGAGGGTGAATATCCCGCGCTTTGAACAATTTAACGATGAATATATTGTGCGATATGGAGAATTTCATTTGCGCGTTCACCTCGAATTGACTTGCAACGCAAAATACGTTACAATAAATCCGAGGTGATAACCATGGAAAAAACAATGACGCTCAATCTCCGTGTGAACCCTACCGTCAAGCAGCAGGCCGAGGATGTGCTGAAGCAGCTCGGCATCCCGATGGCAACCGCCATTGATATGTACCTGCGCCAGATCACCCTGACTGGCGGCATCCCCTTTTCTCTGTCCCTGCCGAAAGCTCCTGCGGCTCTGAATGCTGACACCATGACCGATGATCAGCTTCATGCAGCCTTGCAGGTAGGCATTAAGGAAATTCAGAACGGTGATACCGTGGATGCGGCAAGCGCATTCGCACAATTCAGGGAACAGCACAGATGAAGCAGTATGACGTGAAAATTTCTCGTGCAGCCCTCAGCGATATGGAGCAGATTTACAGCTATATTGCTGACCGTCTGCTGGAGCCTGACACGGCTATGGGGCAGTATAATCGTATTGCAGAAGCCATCCAATCCCTGAACATCCTGCCAGAGCGCTGTGCGCTAGTGGAAAGTGAGCCGGAGCGCACTCAAGGGCTGCGGCAGATGCTGGTGGACAACTACTCGGTGTTCTACATTGTGGGCGGGGATGCTGTTTCGGTGGCTCGTGTGCTGTACAGCGCATCCGACCTTGTGCGCCGCCTGCGGAGAATGAAGTGAAAGGGGTGTTTGCATGACCGCCGTGATTTACGCCCGCTATTCCAGCGATAACCAGCGTGAGGAATCCATCGAAGGCCAGATCCGGGAATGCACCGCCTATGCGGAGAAGAACGGTATCACCGTGGTCAAACACTACATTGACCGTGCCCTTTCCGCCAAAACCGATAACCGCCCGGACTTCCAGCAGATGATCAAGGACAGCGAAAAACGGCTGTTTGACATTGTGCTGGTCTGGAAGCTTGACCGTTTTGCCCGAAACCGCTATGATTCGGCCCACTATGAGTATCAGTTGGAACGAAATCATGTCAAGCTGGTATCTGCCACGGAGCCTATCTCTGACAGCCCTGCAGGTATCATGGTCAAGAGCATGCTCACCGGCATGGCTGAATACTATTCCGCAGAACTTTCTGAAAAAGTCGTGCGTGGCATGACCGAGAATGTTCTGAAGGGAAAGTACAACGGTGGCACGATTCCCATTGGTTTTAAGGTGGACGAGGAGAAGTTCTTTCAAATTGACCCGTTGAAAGCCCCCTTTGTGGTGGAAGCCTTTCAGCGGTATAACGATGGCGCAACCATGAAGGAACTGATGAACTGGCTGAACGACAGTGGCGTGACCACCAACCGCAATCAGAAGTTTACCTACAACAGTGTTCAGACGCTGCTGACGAACAAACGGTACATCGGAGAAAACCACTTCAAAGACATCGTAATGCCCGACAGCATCCCGGCCATCGTGGACAAGGATTTGTTTGAGGAAGTGCAGCAAAAAATCAAGAAGAACAGCCGCGCTCCTGCCCGTCACAAGGCCGAGGATGATTATCTGCTCACCACCAAGCTGTTCTGCGGAATGTGCGGCGCGATGATGTTCGGCGAGTGCGGCACAGGTCGGAATAAAGTCGTCCATCATTATTATAAGTGCTCTACTGCGAAGCGTTTCAAAACCTGTAAGAAAAAGACCGTCCGTAAGGAATGGCTGGAAGATCTGGTCGTGGCTGAAACCATGAAGCTGATTCAGGACGATGCCGTGATTGATGCCATCGTTGCGGAAGTGATGAAGTTGCAGAATCAGGAAAACACCACGCTCCCTTTACTGGAAAAGCAGATGCGTGAGGTAGAGAACGGCATTGAGAATATGCTGAACGCCATCCAAGCAGGTGTTCTGACCAACTCCACCAAGTCGCGTTTGGAAAAGCTGGAAGCCCAGCAGAAAGAACTTGAGGTTCGGATTGCCGAAGAAAAAATCGCTCGGCCACGGTTGAGCGAAAATCAGGTTCGGTTCTGGCTGACCCGGTTCCGCAAGCTCGACCCGAACGTGAAAAGCCACCGGGAAACGCTTATCAATACATTCGTGAATGCTGTTTATCTCTATGATGAAAAAGTTTTGATTACATTCAACTACAAAGACGGCACAAAAACCATCACTTTCGATGAAATCGCCGCCAAAGATGCCCCAGAGGGCAATGGTTCGGATTTGGGTTGTTTCGCTCCACCAAAAAATCCAGCGTAGTAATTACGCTGGATTTTTGTTTTACATGGAATCTTGAGTTTCACTATCTAGGGTGGATTCGAACAGCAGCGGAGCCGACCGCCGCCTGTGGCGGAAACAGGGAGGCGAGGCTGGGGCCGCGGCCAGCAGGATGCGAGCGGCAGAGAAGCAGACGCTGGGAGCCGCAACCCGGGTTCCTTATCATAAGCGTGGCTTGCGTAATCCACCCGCGCCCATGAAAAAGCCGCTAGTGTAGAGATACACTGGCGGTTTTCTTGTGCATAAATGTCAGACTCACACTGGCGGGGGGATTCGCGGCTGAGGCTGTATTCTTTGCCTGCCGTTTTGTTCATCCTTTCTTTTCATTTTATTTGTTGACATTGTATTGTAAAAGTGCTACATTGTATTCAGAAGGAGTGTGATACTATGGCACAAACCACCGTAAGCATCCGAATGGATAACGATTTGAAAAACAGTTTTGACCACATCTGCAATGAGCTTGGGATGTCCATGTCCACTGCCGTCACCATGCTGGCCAAAAAGATGACTCGTGAGCAGCGTCTGCCTTTTGAACTTTCGGTAGACCCTTTCTACTCCGAGCAGAATCAAGCCCGGCTGCGCAAGTCCATTGCCGAGATGGAAGCCACCGGCGGCACTATCCACGAGGTCAACCTTAATGATTAAGGCATGGACGGAGGAAGCATGGGAAGATTTTGAGTACTGGACGACACAGGACCGCAAGGTGCTCAAACGTATCTTGCAGCTTCTGAAAGACATCGACCGCAACGGCTATGAAGGCATCGGTAAGCCTGAACGCCTCAGCGGCGATCTGTCCAGCTACTGGAGCCGCCGGATCGATGACGCGAATCGCATCGTCTACCGCATCGACGGAGAGGTGGTCAAAATCGTCCAGTGCGGCTCCCATTACAGAGACAAATAAGTGCACCAGCAGCCCCACCCCGGGGCTGTTTTTTGTTTTGTCCGTATGCAGAACTCGAGCCTGTGACAGCTTGTTTTGGGTACTCTGCCAGCCGAGCGAATACGGCACGAAAAAAGTGCCCCCTCCTCGGAGAACATCCGAAGCGGGGGCGTTGTCATGCTTATGCAGTTATGGGCCGCATTTGCAGTCAGGCCCAGTTCTTCCGTCCGTAGCGGGTGGTCATCTGGCCGATCTCCTTTTGGAGCTTCTTGGTCAGCTGGGTCTTTTTCAGCCGCCAGCGCCAGTTTTGGCCCACGGTGGAGGGCTGATTGATGCGGGCGGAGTTGTCCAGCCCCAGCCAGTCCTGCATGGGGATGATGCAGGTCGCCGCTGCGCTGCGCAGGATCAGTGCGATCATGCTTTTATAGAGCTGCTCCTCTGGGGTGGCGTAGTCGTACAGATAGTCCCGCACCATGGTACGCTCGGCGGCAGTGATGGTCTTGTACCACGATACCAGCATTTCGTTGTCGTGGGTCCCGGTATAGGCCACACTGTTCACAGGGTAGTTGTGGGGCAGATAGTCGCTGGCACTGCCGGTATCCCGGGAGTCAAAAGCAAATTCCAGCACCTTCATGCCGGGGAAGCCGCTGTCCCGCACCAGCTGACGCACGGTGTCGCTCATGTAGCCAAGGTCTTCCGCGATGATGTTCCGCTTGCCCAGTGCCTGCTCCACAGCGCGGAACAGCTCGATGCCGGGGCCTTTCTCCCAGTGGCCCGGCGCGGCGGTCTCGCTGCCGTAGGGGATGGAGAAATACTCGTCGAAGCCGCGGAAGTGGTCGATGCGCACCACGTCGTACAGCTCGAAGCAGTACCACAGGCGGGTGATCCACCACTGGTAGCCGGTCTCGCGGTGCGCTTCCCAGCGGTAGAGCGGGTTGCCCCAGAGCTGGCCGGTGGGCGAAAAGCCATCCGGGGGGACACCCGCCACTGCTGTGGGCAGATTCTCCTTGTCCAAAGGGAGAGGCCTTGGTATTTCCTGCAAAGTTTCTGGTTTCGCCAGAGGCTCTCCCTTTGGGAGAGCTGCTGAGCGCAGCGAAGCTGAGAGGGCAAGGATGCTGCCCTCTCCTATTTTTTCCGGTATTCCCGCGGCGTCATGCCGAAGTGTGCCTTGAAGGCCCGGTTGAAATAGGAGAGAGTTTCAAACCCGCACCGGGAGGCGATGGTCAGGATGGTCTCATCCGTGGTCTGGAGCGCTTCGGCGGCGGCGTTCAGGCGGTATTCGTTCAGAAAGGCGATGAAGCTCTGCCTCGTCATCTGCCGGAACCATCGCATGAAGTGGCTGGCGCTGAAGGAGCAGACCCCGGCAGCATCGGCGACCCGAAGCGCCTCGGCATAATGGGCCGAGAGCCATTGCAGGACGGCTTTCAGCCGCTGGGTGTCGGCGGTCTCTGCGGGGAGCTGCTGCTTTTCCTGTGCAATGAGCAGGGCCAGAAAGCGCAGCAGCGCCCCCTTGACCAGCAGCTCATAGCCGGGGAGCTTCGAGCGATTGGCCTCCTCCACCTCCCGCAGACAGGCGGCAGCCTGAAGATAACACAAATCGTTTGGGGTCAGACGGGCAGGCAGCGACAGCCGCCCGCTCTGGAGCGGAAGCAGATATTTCTCGGCGCAAAGGTCCTCCGCACCACCCAGAAGCTCCAGCTCAAAAATAAGATTCTCGTATTCCATGGACTGTCCCTCCGTCTGCCGCAGGGCGTGGAGGGTGCCGGGCGTAAAAACGAAGATGTCCCCCATGCGGGCCGGGTAAGGCACAGCGCCCACCTGCACCAGCCCCGCGCCGCGCTTGACAAAGACCAGCTCCATGCTCTCCTGCCAGTGGAGCGCCACCTGCGGGAAATCCCCCGGGATGGTGCAGGGATACAGATTAAACGGGAACCGCACGGCACCGTGCTGCTTGGTTTCCTGCAAAGAAGCCTGATTTTGCATCGTCTCACCTCCTGATGATAGGATTGTACCATAGTCTGCACTTTTAAGGCAAGATTTTGATTGTTTTATGTGGTATATCTTGAATTGCAGATGTCAAACCTGTTTTCCGTAGCAAAGGAGGATCCATTTATGAACTTCACCGAGACCTTACAGAATCTCACGGGCAAGCCGCTGGCCGACTGCACGGATCAGGAGCTGTACCTCGCTCTGCTGGAGCTTGTCCGGCAGAAGAGCGCAGACCGTGTGCAGCCCGTCACCGGCCGCAAGCTGTACTATATCAGTGCCGAATTTCTCATCGGCAAGCTGCTGTCCAACAACCTCATCAATCTGGGGCTGTACGAGGAAGCCCGCGATGCACTGGCTGCTGCCGGAAAGTGCCTGTCGGACATCGAAGAGGTGGAGCCGGAACCTTCTCTGGGCAACGGCGGTCTGGGCCGTCTGGCGGCCTGCTTTCTGGACTCGCTCGCAACGCTGGGCCTGCCCGGCGACGGCGTGGGCCTGCGGTATCACTTCGGCCTGTTCCACCAGTCCTTTGAGGACGGCGTCCAGAACGAAAAGCCCGACCCGTGGCTGACCGCCCACAGCTGGGCCGAAAAGACCGACGTCACCTATCCGGTGGAGCTGGCGGGCAAAGAGTACACCGCCCGGCTGTACAAGCTGGCCGTCACCGGCTACGAGGGCCGCACCAACACCCTGAACCTGTTCGATCTGGACACCATCGACGAGAGCATCGTCCACGACGGCATCGCGTTCGACAAGACCGCCATCGACAAGAACCTGACCCTCTTCCTCTACCCGGACGACTCCGACGAGGCAGGCCGCCGTCTGCGGGTGTACCAGCAGTACCTGATGGTCTCCGCCGGTGCCCAGCTTATTCTGGCCGAGTGCGCCGCCCGGGGCTGCAGCTATCACGATCTGGCCGACTACGCCGCCATCCAGATCAACGACACCCATCCCAGCATGGTCATCCCGGAGCTGATCCGGCTGCTGGGCGAGAAGGGCATCGAGTTTGAGGAGGCTGTGGCGATCGTCACCAAGACCTGCGCCTACACCAACCACACCATTCTGGCCGAGGCACTGGAAAAGTGGCCCCGCGCCTATCTGGATGCCGTTGTGCCCCAGCTGATGCCCATTATCGAAAAGCTGGATGCTCTGGCCCGCACCCGCACCAAAGACGAGAGCCTTGCCATCATCGACAAGGACGACCGGGTGCATATGGCCCACATGGACATCCATTTCACCCACTCCACCAACGGCGTGGCAGCGCTCCACACCGAGATCCTGAAAAATTCCGAGCTGCATGGCTTCTACGAGCTGTACCCGGAAAAGTTCAACAACAAGACCAACGGCATCACCTTCCGCCGCTGGCTGCTGGAATGCGACCCCCGCCTGACCGCTGTGCTGGAACAGCGCATCGGCTCCGGTTTCCGCAAGGACGCAGCTGAACTGGAAAAGCTGCTGGCCTTTGCCGACGACGAGACCGTGCTCGGCGAGCTGACTGCCGTGAAGAAGGCCAACAAGGAAGCGCTGGCGGACTGGCTGCTGCGCACCCAGAAGGTGCAGGTGAACTCCTCTGCCCTGTTTGATATTCAATCCAAGCGCCTGCATGAGTATAAGCGTCAGCAGCTGAATCTGCTGTACCTCATCCATCAGTACTACGAGATCAAGGCCGGGCACCTGCCTGCTGTCCCGCTGGTGAGCATCTTCGGAGCCAAAGCCGCTCCGGCCTACACCATTGCCAAGGACATCATCCACGCCCTGCTGACCCTTTCCAAGGTCATCGCCGCCGACCCGGAGGTGTCCAAGTGGCTGCAGGTGGTCTTTGTGGAGAATTACAACGTCACCGCCGCCGAAAAGCTCATCCCGGCCTGTGACCTGTCCGAGCAGATCAGCCTTGCCTCCAAGGAGGCCTCCGGCACCGGCAACATGAAGTTCATGCTGAACGGTGCGCTGACGCTGGGCACCATGGACGGTGCCAACGTGGAGATCAGCCAGCAGGTGGGCAATGAAAACATCTATATCTTCGGCCAGACCTCCGATCAGGTCATCCACCGCTATGCCGTGGGCGATTACGACCCGGCCCAGTGGGTGGAGGGCGACGCCAACATCCGCCGGGCCATCGACTTCCTGACCGGCCCCGAGATGCTGGCCGCCGGTCACGCCGAAAACCTGACCCGCCTCCACGACGAGCTGATCCACAAGGACTGGTTCCAGACCCTGCCGGACTTCAACGCCTACGTCGTGCGGAAGGGGCAGGCCCTCAGCGATTACGCCTGCGACCCCATGGGCTGGCGGCGCAAGTGTCTGGTGAACATTGCCAAAGCGGGGATGTTCTCCTCCGACCGCACCATCGCCGAGTATAACCGCGACATCTGGCATCTGGGCAAGTGAGCTGAATCGCCCCAACAAAAAGCTCCGTCATCAAAACAGAGCGCATAGAACCGATACAAAAAGCACAGCCCCGTTCTGGTGAAGGAATCCAGAACGGGGCTGTATTGATGAAGGAGAAATGAAGGGAATATCAGGTTACAGATTCAGCTCAAACTGTTCCGCCGTAACAGTTGCCTTGCCATCGGCAGCAAAGGTGATGCCGTCGGCAGACTGGGGGGTGTAGATCCATGCGGTCATGGTCTGCTCGCCATCGTTGGCGAAAACTTCGATGCTGTTTTTGTCCAGCAGGATACGGAGCTTGAGCGCACCGTTCTGGCTGCGGACCTTGCAGCTGCGGCGGTGCACGATGTCGGCACGGGAACCGGCATAGCTGCGATCCAGCGTCAGCTGCGAGGTGTAGGGGTCGTAGGTCAGGCTGGTGTGATGGTCTGCATCGGCGGCCAGCTTCAGGGTGAAGGAGCGGTATTCGCCGGGCTGCACCGTGACGGTCAGGTCGGCCACACGGCCCTTGATGCCTTCCAGAGAAGTTTCGCCCTGCACCGTCACATTTTCGTGGAGGGTGCGCTTACCGTGGACGGCATCCAGCTCCCGCACCGGGGTCTGAATAATGCGTCCGTCCTTGATGTGCAGTTCGCGCGGGCAGATGGTCTGCCCGAACCACTTGCAGCCCCGGGGCTTATCCTCGGTGTCCGACCAGGTCTGCAGCCATGCGGTCATGATCCGGCGGCCATCCGGGGCAAGGGTGGTCTGGGTGGCGTAGAAGTCGATGCCGCCGTCCATCAGCTGCACGTTTTCCTTGGTGAAGGTGTGGCTGGCTTCGTCGTAGCTGCCGATGAAGGCAATCACGTTGTGACCGTTGTGGAACTCGCCCTTGGGCAGCATCTCCATGGGGCCGAGCATCAAGATCTGCTTGCCGTCCAGTGGGAAGAAGTCCGGGCACTCCCACATTTTGCCGTACTGATTGTTGCAGCGTTCCAGCACCGTGACAAAGTGCCAGTCGAAGCCGTCCTTGCTCTGGAACAGTGCGGCTGCGCCGCTGCCGTCCTCGGCGAGGCAGACGGTGACGGCAGAGTAGGTGCCGTCGGCCTCACGCCAGATCTTGGGGTCCCGGAAATCGAACCTGCTGAAGCCTTCCGGCAGGTCTTTCTGGGTCAGGACGGGGTTGCAGGCAGGCTTTTCGTAGTCGAGACCGTCACCGATGGCGATGCTCTGGGTCTGGATGTCCCGCATCTCCCCATTGGGCTGCTTTTCTGCCACCACGCTGGTGTACATCAGCAGCTGCTTGCCGTCATCCATCTCGGTGGCGGAGCCGGAGAAGCAGCCGGGGCCGTTGTCCGCCGGAGAATCCGGGGCAAGCGCACAGGGCAGATACTCCCAGTGCAGCAGGTCGGTGCTGACGGCGTGACCCCAGTGCATGGGCGCCCACCGCACATCGTAGGGATTATACTGATAGAACTGGTGATACTTCCCCTTATAATAAGAGAAGCCGTTGGGGTCGTTCATCCAGCCCACATAGGGAGTCAGGTGGTAGGCAGGGCGTTCCGCCGGGGAAATGGCTGCGCCGTGCTCGGCTTCGTAGGCGCGGGCTTTTTGTAAAGTCAAATCGTTCATGGAATCCTCCAAAGGAAAGAATTCTTATGCGTAGTAAGCATCCAGATATTTCTGCATAATGCCCAGATAGTCGGACAGGCCGTAGGCTTCCAGCTTGCTCAGATATTCGTTCCACTCTGCATCCGTAGTGCCGTTCATGATCCAGTCCGCCTTCTGCGTATTCATGTAGGTCTGCAGATCTGCCTGCAGGTTAGAGACCTGCTCGGTGTCCTCGCTGCTCATAAAGACATTGGGATAGACATAATCGTTGTTCATATCCGGGGTGTAGATCTCCTTGATCCAGTCCAGACGGTACTGTGCATCGTCCGGGCAGGTAACGTATACACCATAGTAATCATCCAGAACCGCCAGAGGCCCACTGACACACTGCGCTTCACGGACTTCCACGGGAGAAGCATCGCCCAGAGGAGCATGCTTCAGCATGGGCTCGCCCTTATCGTTGGTGGACAGTTCAAAAATATTAAAGCCTTCCGCATCGCCGTAAGTACCCCAGTTGTTCTGCGGAGACTGGAGGGGTGCGTACATCTGATCCAGCCATGCGCAAACCAATGCGGGGTTAGTTGCCTTTGCGGTGACAACGCATCTGCCGCGGGCAAAGCCGCTGGTGAAAGAGCCGTTCTGCGGGGTGATATTGCGGGTATCGGCGGTCAGGGCAGGCAGCGGCTCCCAGTCGGTCAGGTTGTCAATGTTGGCAACATCCCAGCTGAAGCAGACACCATAGCGGCCAGCCTTGCCCTTGGAAACATAGGTGGACCACTCCTGCGTAAAGCACTCCGGGTCAATGAGCTTCTCGGCATACAGCTTGTGCAGCCAGTCCAGACCATCACGGTAGCCCTGCTGGGTGGCGGCACAGATGACTTTCCGGTCGTTGGTAACGGCGATATGGCGGTCTTTGTCTGCATCGCCGTAGCCTTCGCCAAAGCCATTGATGAGGATGCTGGGATCCTGATCGCCGTTGTTGACGATGCAGGACATGGGGATGATGTCGCCGTCAATGCCATACTCTGCCTTGATAGAAGCGGCGTTATCACGGAATGCCATCAGCACCTGTTCAAACTCGTCCACTGTGGTGGGCATCGACAGACCGAGGAAGTTCAGCCACTTGGTATTGATGAAGCTCATGTTGCCAACGGTCTGGATGGCAGTCTTTTCTGCGCCGAGCTGCTCGATCCAGGGCAGTGCCCAGATGTGGCCCTCGCTGTCGGTGCACATGGTGCGGTACTCCGGGTACTGCTCAAAGACCTTCTGGAGATTCGGCATATTGTTGTCAATGTAGTCTTCCAGATTGAGGATGACACCCTGATCTGCGTAGCGCAGCAGATTGCTGTCGGTAAAATCAGCAGTAAAAACAAAATCCGTCAGGGTGTTGGGGTTGGACATATTCAGGGTGATCTTATCGCTCCACTGGTCGGACTGGATGGCGGTCCAGTCGATGTGCACATTGGTCTGCTCTTCCAGACGCTTGAAGATGGTGCGGTTGTTCGGCTCGGGTTCGCTGCCCACAGGGAAGCTGGTCATACCGGTAAAGGTGACCTTTTCGGACAGCGGAAATGTAACGGCACCGGTCACGTCCACAGCTGCGGCAGCAGAATTGTTGCCGCCGGTGGATTTGCCGCCGCCACAGGCAGACAGAGCAGCGGCAGAGCCCGCCAGAGCACAGACCTTGAGGAAGTTGCGGCGAGAGATCAGCTTTTTCATGGTATTTTCTCCTTTTTCATGTTTCTTTTTTCGTGTGACAGATGAGCGTACCGGCTCATAAAATTCTGGAATATCCTCAGCCTTTAATGGAACCAGCCATGATGCCGGCATCAAAATACTTCTGGAAGAAGGGATACATCACCAGCAGCGGCAGACTGGAAATAATAATGGTTGCATATTTGAGCAGCTCTGCCATCTTCGCACGTTCGGCAGTACTTTGGATATCTGCGATCATACCGGATTCCGGCTGACTCTGGATCAGGATGGAACGCAGCACCAGCTGCAGCGGCTGCTTCGATGCGCTGTTCAGGTAGATCATGGCGTCAAAGTAGCTGTTCCACATTGCCACGAACTGCCACAGGGCCAGAACTGCCACCACCGGCATACAGACGGGCAGCAGGATCTTGAAGAAGTAAAGCATCTCGCTGGCTCCATCCACATCCGCAGCTTCACGCAGCTCACGCGGGATGCCTTGATAATAGGTACGGGCAATGATCATGTTCCACACGCTGAATGCTCCCGGCAGAATGACCGCCCACATGGAATCCAGCAGACCCAGATTGTTGATGAGCAGGTAGGTGGGGATCAGACCGCCGCTGAAAAACATCGTGATCACAAACAGGGTGTTGAAGATCGTTTTGCCTTTGAAGTCCGGCAGCGACATGGGATAAGCGGCAAGCATCGTCACAGCTACCGAGATGATGGTGAAGATGATCGAGTAAAGTACTGCGTTCTTGAAGCCGACCCAGATCTGCTTGTCCGAAACGACACGCTGGTAAGCATCCAGACTCCACTTGCTGAAATCAAAGGAGATGCCCTTGTTTTGCAGAGTGACCGGGTCCATAAAGGACGCGATGACGATGTAGATCATCGGAATGATGATCGCCAGCAGGAACACGCCCAGAAGTGCGTAGCCGCAGTACAGGATGATCTTATCTTGTCTGGTGTAGAGGGCCATTTTTGATTTTTTCTGTTTTGCCATGGTAAACCCCTCCTTACAAGCCCTTGCCATCGTTCATTTTGGCAACGACCTTGTTCACTGCGATCAGCAGGATGACGTTGACAACGGTGTTGAACAGACCGACTGCCGTGGAAAAGCTGTAATCGCCGTCCAACAGGCCCTTTTTATAAACGTACGTTGCAATGATCTCGGCCGTGTTCAGGTTCAGGTCAGTTTGCAGGGCATAGGCTTTTTCAAAACCGATGCTCATGATGTTGCCTGCCTGCAGGATAAACTGAATAACGACCATATCCTTAATGGCGGGCCACTCCACCGTCATGATCTGCTGGATCAGGTTTGCGCCGTCGATCATCGCAGCTTCCTTCAGATCTTTGCTGGCGTTAGAAAGGGATGCGGTGTACATGATGGATGCCCAGCCGGCACCCTGCCAGATGCCGCTGATGATGTAGATGGGGCGGAACGCTTCCGGCAGCGTCATGAAGTTGATGCTGGTGTGAAGCAGGCCGTTCACCGGACCAGTGACACTCAGCAGCACTCGGACGATACCGCACAGCACGATGACCGAGATGAAGTTGGGCATATACAGCACCAGCTGCACCTTCTGCTTGATCTTCTTGCTCTCGATACGGTTGAGCAGGAATGCCAGCAGGATAGGGATCGGGAAGCCCCACAGCAGACCGTAGACGCTCAGCTTCAGGGTGTTGATCAGATAGCGCTGGAAGTCCGGCGAGGACATGAAGCGGGTAAAGTTTTTGAAGCCTACCCACTCGCTGCCCCAGATGCCCCTGAAGGGATTGTACTTCTGGAATGCGATCAGCACACCGCCCATGGGAGCGTACTTGAACACCAGCGTCAGCGCCACGGCAGGCAGCAGGAACAACAGGTAAAGCTGCCAATGCCGTTTGATGTAGACCCACGTGTTGTGCAGCTTGCGTTCTGCCGTCAGCACAGCCGTTTCCGGCGAGGCCGTCTTTGCTTTCATGAATCATTCTCCTCCTTTTGATTTGTTTGCCGCTTGATCAGTGTTTTACATTTGCACCTTTGAATTTTACGTTTTTTCATTTCGATTGTGCAAATGTAAAATTCTCTAATTCATTTATACCACGCAAACAAGCAAATGTCAATGATAATTCATGGGATACATAAAGAAATACTGTGCATTCGTACAGGTGCACAAATTCGAAAGTGCGTAAATATGCAAAATGATGATTTGCATTTTTACATTTGACTAATTTGTGCATTTGCACTATACTGGAGTCATAAAGAATACGAACCGTCACCAGACTTTATCTATAAAAGGATATCTGCCCCTATATTATAAAGAAAGAGGATGACTTATGGCAACCAAAGTCACCATTCAGGATATTGCCGACGAACTGCAGCTTTCCCGCAACACAGTTTCAAAGGCCATCAACAACACCGGTGTGCTGGCAGATGCCACACGGGAGAAGATCCTGCGCAAAGCCGCCGAAATGGGCTATAAGCAGTTTGCCTATCTGCCGCTGTTTCAGGAAAACGCTGCAAAAACAGCAGCGCCTTCCATTCTGCCGAGTGACAAACGGGAGATCGCCATGCTGACGACCCGGTTTCTGAACAGCTCTCACTTTTCCTCCATGATGCTGGATCGTTTCCAGTCGGAAATCGACCATCTGCACAGCTGCATGACCATTCATCGCATTTCTCCCATGGAGCTGGAAGAGAAAAAACTTCCATCTTCTCTCAACATCCAGCACACAGCCGGCATCATCTGCTTTGAAGTATTCGACTATGACTACGCACAGATGCTGTGCGATCTGGATGTTCCGCTGCTGTTTGTAGACACCCCTGTGATGGATATGCGTCCTCCTCTTAAAGCCGACCGCCTTTATATGGAAAACCGCATTGAGATCCAGCATGCAGTGGCCCACATGGTCCAGCGCGGCAAAAAACGCATCAGCTTTGCGGGGGATAAAAACCACTGTCAGTCCTTCTTTGAGCGTTATATGGCTTATAAGGATGCAGTGGAGCACTTTGGTCTGACAGAAGGCCTGAGCACCTGTGCGATGCCATCTGGACAGCAGAACTATCCGGCATCCCTGTACGAAACCATACGTCGGTCCAAAACGATGCCGGATGCCTTTGTCTGCGCCAATGACTTTGTTGCCATGGATCTGGTCAAGGCATTGAATGAGCTGGGGTATTCGGTTCCCGATGATATCTGGGTCTGCGGCTTCGATGACAGTCAGGAGGCTTCCTACTTTGTCCCCCGTCTGACTTCGATCCATATCCATGGACAGATCATGGGCTACACCGCTGCCAATCTGCTTATGACCCGCATCGAAGAGCCACTGCTGAACTATCGCACCGTCTATACGGAAACCAACCTGATCCTGCGCGAATCCACAGGAGATTGAGCGAAAGGAGAACCCCCATGCGTGACCTATGCAATACGGACAAGCCGCTGTTTGCTGTGCTGACAAAATTGACTTACAGTGCTTACCTGAACATCTTATGGCTCGTGTGCAGCCTGCCCATCGTTACCATAGGGGCTTCTACGACCGCACTGTTCTACGTCACGCTCAAAATGGCGGAAGATCGGGACGATGGTCTGACCCGGATGTTTTTTAAGGCGTTTCGGGAAAATTTTAAGCCCGCCACAAAACTCTGGCTTATCCTGCTGGCAGTCGGCAGTTTTCTGGCTGCGGATGGCTTTGTGCTGCGCCGAATGTGGAGCGAAAACATTTTCTGGACGCTGCTCACTGCAGTGCTTATTGGTGCGGCAGTTCTGTACGGCATCGTTCTGCTGTATACCTTTCCCCTGCTGGCACGCTTTGAAAACACCACCTTCGGCATTCTGAAAACAGCGTTTCTCGTAGGTGTCCGGTATTTGTTTTGTACCCTGCTGATGGCGGCGATCTATGGCATCATGGGGTACGTCATCGTGTTTGTGTTCACGCCTGCATTCCTGCTGGGCATGGGCTTCTGCGCCATGCTCTGCTCCTTTCTGATGCTTCGGATCCTCTATCTGATCGGTGGAGACCCTGACGCAGTACACGAGGAATACGACCATGACAAAAACTGACCGGGATACGCTCCGCTCCCTCCATGGGTACAAAAAGTGGGAGCACATCTGGGCATATTACAAGCTGCCCATTGCGATCGTGCTCATCGTCGTCTATATCCTTGGCTATGCAGCCTACCGCCATGTGACGAAAAAAGAGGATGTGCTTTACCTTGGTCTGGTAAATATCACTGCCGGGTCTGATCTGACGGAACAGCTTACCACCGGCTTTGCCGAGGCGCAGGGTCTGACCAAAAAGCAGCAGGTCGATCTGCTGTCCGGCTTGCTGCTCAGCGAGAGCGAACGCGCAGAGGAGCAGTATGTATATGCTTCAGAGATGAAGCTGCTGGGTGCAGTCAGTGCCCAGCGGTTAGATGTTGTTCTGATGGACGAATATGCACGGGACCGACTGTTGGCAGATGATTATTTTCTCGATCTGCGGACGCTGGATCCGTCTTTCCATGCACTGTCGGGTCTGAACGCCGGTGGGACCGTGCTGGATATTTCGGATACGCCGTTTGTCAGGCAGGCAGGTTTTTCTGGCAGAGTCTATCTTGGGGTGGTGCAGAATGCACCGCACCCGGAGCGTGCAGCCGCTTACATTCATTATCTGTTCCAGCGGTAATCGTTGGGTTTCACATCAAGAATAAGGAGAATTATCATGGACATTGTAACGATTGGTGAAGTTTTGATCGACCTGACCCAGACCGGCAAGGATGCGCGCGGCATTCCGCAGTTTGCCGCAAACCCCGGCGGTGCCCCGGCAAATCTGGCGGTGGCCGCTTCTAAACTGGGCGCACAGACTGCCTTTATCGGCAAGGTGGGTGCGGATGCCTTTGGCCGCTACCTAAAAGAGGTTCTGGCAGAAAACAAGGTGGACGTTTCCGGCATGGCGGTGGATGCAGACCACCCCACCACTATGGCAGTCGTGTCGGTGGATGCCACCGGCGAGCGGGATTTCAGCTTCTACCGCAGCGCCAACGCTGACGTGATGCTGTGCAAAGAGGACATTTCGGACGAGGCTCTGAAAGCCGCGAAAATCGTCCACTTCGGCTCTGTCAGCCTGACCGCTGACCCCTCCCGCACTGCCACGCTGGATGCTGCCGCCCGCGCCAAAAAGCTGGGTGCTGTCATTACTTATGACCCCAACTACCGCGCCAACCTCTGGAAGAACAAAGAGGACGCCATTGCCCAGATGAAAGCTCCCCTGCCGCTGGTGGATATCCTGAAGGTGTCCGATGAGGAGCTGCCCCTGCTCACCGGCACCACCGACTGCGAAAACGGCACGGCACAACTGGCACAGAACGGCATCCGGCTGATTTTTGTCACCTTGGGTGCAAACGGCGTGTTCTACCGCTTTGGAGACAAGACCGGCCATGTGGCTGGCGTTCCCTGCAAGGTGGGCGACACCAACGGCGCAGGCGATACCTTCTTTGGGGCTGCCCTGTCCAAGCTCTGCAAGGAGGAGCTGGACACCCTGACTGTGGACAAGCTGGAAAGCGTTCTGGCCTTTGCCAACAAAGCGGCCAGCATCACCACCAGCCGCCATGGTGCCATCCCCGCCATGCCCACCCTTGCGGAAGTGGAGGGCTGAACCATGGCAGCAAAACAGGAATTTGAGTCTCGGTTTGCCAAGCACAAGGACGAGCTGGAATGGCTGTTCATGGAACTGTACCACAACCGGGAAGGGTTGGAGGTTCTGGAGCGGGAGATGGCAGAAGCCTACAACGCCCGCAGTGCCGAGCTGAAAGCGCTGGACAAGGCACGCTCTGCCGACCCGGAGTGGTACAAGCGGGGCAATATGTTCGGCATGACCATGTACACCGACCTCTTTGCCGGGAACCTGAAAGAGCTGGCAAAGAAACTGCCCTACCTCAAGGAGCAGAAGCTGACTTATCTGCACCTGATGCCCCTTTTGCAGATGCCCCATCCCCACAACGACGGCGGCTATGCGGTGGAGGATTTCGACACCGTAGACCCTGCCCTTGGCACCAACAAGGATCTGGAAAACCTGACCCGTGAACTGCGCAAGGCAGGCATCAGCCTGTGTCTGGATTTTGTCATGAACCACACCGCCAGCACCCACCGCTGGGCCATGGCGGCAAAGGCGGGCGACCCGTGGTTTCAGGCGTATTACCATCTCTATGAGGACCGCACCATCCCCGACCAGTACGAGCAGACGGTGCCGCAGGTGTTCCCCAACACCGCCCCCGGCAACTTTACATGGTGTGAGGAGATGCACAAGTGGGTGCTGACCACCTTCCACGACTACCAGTGGGACCTGAACTACGCAAACCCGGCGGTGTTCGTGGACATGACCAAGAGTATCCTGCATCTGGCAAATCTGGGCGTGGAAGTGTTCCGCATTGACGCCGTGCCCTACATCTGGAAGCAGCTGGGCACCACCTGCCGCAATCTGCCGCAGGTACACACCATTGTGCGGATGCTCCGCATGGTGCTGGAATGTGTCTGCCCGGCGGTCATCCTCAAGGGCGAGGTAGTCATGGCTCCCAAGGAGCTGGCGGCTTATTTCGGTACCCCGGAAAAGCCGGAATGCCACATGCTCTACAACGTGTCCACCATGGTCAACCTGTGGGGTGCCCTTGCCAGCCGGGACACCCGGCTGCTGAAGGCTCAACTGGATGCCCTCCACGCCCTGCCGGACAACTGCTGGTTCGTGAACTATCTGCGCTGCCACGATGACATCGGCTGGGGTCTGGACGAGGCGGTGGAAAACCGGCTTGGCATCGACCCCCAGAAGCATAAGGAATACCTGTACCACTTCTACGAGGGCAACTTCCCCGGCAGCTGGGCAAAGGGCGAGCTGTACAACTACGACCCTGCCACCGGCGACGCCCGGAGCTGCGGCACCACCGCCAGCCTGTGCGGCGTGGAGCAGGCACTGGAAAAGAACGACAAGACCGCACTGGACTACGCCGTAAAGCGCGACCTGCTGCTGCACACTGCTATGGCGTTTTTACAGGGTTTCCCCATGCTGAACTGCGGCGATGAGATCGCTCAGCTCAATGGCTGGGATTACAAAAATGACCCCGACCGTGTGGAGGACAGCCGCAATCTGCACCGCACAAAGTTCAACTGGGAAGATGCCAAACAGCGCACCCAAAAGGGCACGCTGCAAAACAAACTATGGCAGGGCATGGAGCAGCTGCGCCAAATGCGGGCAGACCCCTGCTTTGCCCCGGATGCATGGGTGACCACATGGGACAGCCACAACCCCGGCGTGCTGGCTCTGGTACGCAAGCGCGGCGAGGAAACGCTGGTGGGACTGTTCAACTTTACCGAGTACCCGGCAGGGGCAAGTCTGGACGCTCTGGGCGGCAAGTATCACACCCCGGAGGGCACTTCCGTCTGGCTGGCAGATGTGGAGCTGGAACCGTATCAGGCGCTGCTGGTAAAAAATAAATAAGCAAAAACCAGAACTGCAGGCTGAATCAGCGATGCAGTTCTGGTTTTTTGTGGTTATTTTAATGTGTCACCGTCACGGATCTGTTGCTTGCAGCACGCAGGCACAATACCCCGGCTCCGGCTGGTAACAATGGATGGTCAGGTATTTATCCGCCTCCGGGCTGTAATCGTGAAGCGTGTGCTTTGTGCCGTTCAACGCCACATCTGCATACGATACCAGCCACTTTTTATCGCCATTGGGGAACACCTTGTAAAAAGAGCGATCCAGCATTTCTTCCACTGGCACACCCTCGATATTTGCCATTTCTGCGTTGCAGTAGCGGAAGATGAAATCCACGCCATGCCCATCCTCATTAAAGACCAGCTCAATGACGCAGAACGCCAGCGGCATATCGTCCAGCAGGCTGCATTTTTCCAGCAGGCTCATGTTCATGGAGTGGGGCTGTGTGTCTGCCACCCCAATCTCCGCACGCAGGCGGCGATGGTCGCGCATCCCACGCTTGCGTCCCTGAAAGGTGCGCCCGTCGGACATGGTATAGACCCCATCGTTGCTGATATTTACGATCTGGCTGCGGCACACTGCAATCCCTTTGCTGATGTTCAGAAACCGGTCTTCCGGCAAAACGGATAAGACGCTGTGCAGCGGAGCATACAGCGCAGCTTCCTCCCCGTCCATGCGGTGAACGACCGTTTTGCGGTCGTTACGGTAAAGATACAAGATGTTTTCTGGGCAAAGGTCATTTTTCTGAAACCACTCATGCAGATCATTCATCGCCGTACTCCTTTGTCAGTTGGATATGTTTAGTATAGCATACCTCCGTGCAGAGCACAAGAACAGCTTGATTAAAATTCACTTCAACGGAGTTTTCGCCAATTTACATCGAGCCTTTTTGTCAATATTCACGTTTTTAATGTTGAAAATGCAGAATCCGTTGACTTTCGGGCATTTCCTGTGTATTCTGTAACATAGAAGGTCAAATGGTTTTTCGCAAGATGTATGAAGCACATCAAACGAGAGGTCTGACAGGAGAGCTTCCACTATGAAAATGGCTCGCCGAGATTTTCTGAATGTTTCCACTGCGGCTGCGGTGGTATGCGCAACCGCGCTTCTTCCTGTGGAGAAAGCCGAAGCAGCACAACAAACGATGGCGGCGCAGGAACTTCTGGAACAGGCGTATCTGTACGCCTTTCCACTGGTTCTGATGGATGCGACCCGAAAGGTTTCAACCCACACAGAAACGCCGAACAGTACCCGTGCGCCGATCAACCAGTCCTGCCACGCGGAAAAGCTGGCAGCCGCCCACGGTCTGTGTAAAATAAATCCAGATATAAAGGAGGCAAACCACCATGAAGATGACCCGCAGAAACTTTCTTTCCACTTCAGCGGTTGCGGCGTTAGCCTGCGGCGCATCCCTGACCGCGCACGCAGCAGGCAGTACCGATGAAAACAGTCTGAACTTTATCACAGACATTTTCAAGGACCCCACCCAGCCGGGCGAGATCGAAGAGGCAACTGCTATCACGGCAGAAAAGAACGCCGAATGGTATGAAAAGCTGGATTTTTCCGACCGGCGGGAACTTGACAATGCAGCACGTGGCCTGCTGGACAATCAGGAAGGCAGGGTCATCTACAACGATGACGGAACAACGGCATGGGATCTGCAAGGCTATGGGGATCTGGACCGTGATGCGCCGGATACGGTCAACCCGAGCCTGTGGCGGAATACCCAGCTCAATGCCAAAGCCGGTCTGTTTGAAGTATGTGACGGCATCTATCAGGTGCGTGGCTTTGATATGGCCAATGCGACCTTCATCCGCACCAACAACGGCTGGATCATTTTTGATGTCCTGATGTGCAAAGAAAATATGCAGGCAGCAAAAGCGCTGATGGAAAACCGGTTCGGACCGCTGGATGTCAAAGCTGTGCTGTACAGTCATAGCCATGTGGATCACTTTGGCGGCGCAGAGGGTGCGATCGACCGGAACGATGTAGCGGACCCCAGCCTTTCCATCGACAAACAGCTTGCCTCGGGCAAAACGGTCATCCTTGCACCGGAAGGATTTTTGAAACACGCCATCAGCGAAAACGTCTATGCCGGCATCGCAATGGCCCGGCGTGCGCAGTATCAGTATGGTACGGTGCTGGAAAAAGGGGAGAAAGGAGCACTCTCCATCGGCATCGGCATGGGACAGTCTACCGGTCAGGTGAGCCTTATTGCACCGACCTATGAGATCGGGGAAGATGTTCCAAAGCTGACCATCGACGGGCTGGAGATCGAATTCCAGCTGACCCCCGGCACCGAAGCCCCTGCCGAAATGAACGCCTATTTCCCGAAGTACCGTGCCCTCTGGATGGCCGAAAACTGCACCGGCACCCTGCACAACCTCTACACCCTGCGTGGCGCACAGGTGCGGGATGCCAACGATTGGGCGAAGTACATCATCGAGGCTGACCAGCGCTTCTGTGACAAGACCGACGTGGTGTTCCAGAGCCACAACTGGCCGCACTGGGGCGAGGAGATCCATGAATATCTGCTGAATACGGCAGCCATCTATAAGTTTATCCACGACCAGACCCTGCATTACATGAATCAGGGCTATACCTCCAACGAGATCGCCGCCATGATCTCGCTGCCGGATGCCCTCGAAAAAGTCTGGTATACCCGCCAGTATTACGGCACGCTGCCGCATAACGCCAAAGCCATCTACCAGAAGTATCTGGGCTGGTACGATGCGAACCCGGTCAACCTGGACCCGCTCCCGCCCAGCGATGCCGCTAAGAAGCTTGTAGAATATCTGGGCAGCACGGAGCTGGTGCTCTGCAAGGCAAAAAAGGACTATGCAAAGGGCGAATATCAGTGGGTGGCACAGATCACCAAGGAGCTGGTCTTTGCAGACCCGTCCAACCAGAAGGCACGCAACCTGTGCGCCGATGCGCTGGAGCAGTTGGGTTATCAGGCGGAATCCGGTGCGTGGCGCAACGCCTACCTGATGGGTGCGGCGGAACTGCGGAACGGCAATCTGTCTGGGCGGGCCCGCACGGCAAATGGTCTCACCAACAGTATGCGAGCAATGACGGTTTCCATGCTGTTGGATTATATCGCCATCCTGACGGATGCCAACGCTGCACAGAATGATGACCTGACCCTGAATCTGACCGTAACGGATGAGAATGAGCAGTTCTATGTCACCCGCAAGAACGGCGTGCTGCTGACCTATCCTGGCGAGAATCGCCCGGATGCGCAGGCGTCCGTTACTTGTCGGCGGCTTCAGTTGTTTGCTCTGATGACCGGTCAGCAGGCAGGTCAAGTCCAGATCAGCGGCGATGCCACAGTCCTGAAACGCCTGCTGGCGTATGCCTCCAAGTTTGAAAAGACCTTCAATGTGATCGAGCCGTAAAAACGGCTTCTGATCTCGGGATATGTCAAGAGGGCTGTTGCAAAATAGCCCAAACGAAAAAAATGAGATAGACTTCCCCGAAAGGGGTTGCCTATCTCATTTTTGTTGTAAGCTGAAACTGCAATGAACCAACTACAGCATAAACAGTATACAGGAAAGGGCGGCATAGCGGTTGGCACTGCCCTCTGCCTTGACCACAAGAACGCATTCGCCCGCTTCCACCACTGTTCCGGCGTAGACGGTGGCACCCATGATCTTGCGTACCGGCATAGATTCTCCGGTGAGGGCGGCTTGGTTCACCATGGCTTCGCTCTCCAGTACCATGCCGTCCAGCGGTATCGGCAGCATGGAGACGCAGAAGCTCAAGCCCTACCACATGGAGAACCTCTACACGACCCTGAGCAAAACGCCTTGCGGTTCGTATATCGAGGGAAAGAAGCAGGAACTGACCGAAAAGCAGAAGCAGCGATTTCTTTCCGGCACCACCATCCATGAGGTGCATCGGCTGCTGGGTACTGCGTTCCAGTATGCCGTAGAATGGGGCATTCTTGTCAAAAGCCCTGTTTCCGTGGACAGCCCCAAGAAGTCCACGCAGGAACGTACCGTCTGGACGGTAGAGGAGTTGCGGGCGGCTCTGGACAGTATGGATGACCCCATCCTGCATCTGGCGGTGCACCTCGCGCACTCATATCCGAACTTTTCTCTGCTTTCACGGCTTCCCCGAAAGCGACCGTTTCCGTACTTTCCTTATAATTAAAGGTAATGAGAGCCTTATCATCGTAGAGATAGATGGCATTGATGAAAGTATCCACCAGTGCCTGCCGCTGCTCCGGCTGGGTCATATCCAGCTTGCGGAAGCGAAGCAGCCAAAACCGGACGAACTCCTCTTTCATCTTTGGCTTAGCCAGCCATTCCTCTGCAATGCGGGCTTGCAGTTCTTTTCGCTGATCTTCCAGAGCTTCCAGCCGTTCCTTGGTAGAGCTGGTCAGAATGCCCATCTGGATGGCATTCAGCATATTGGTGATGCCGACTTCTGTTTCTTTCAACTGCTTTTCATAGATGGGCAAATCCGTGCTTTCCTGGTTTTGCAGTTCCATCACTTTGGCAATGATGGCATTCATGGAAGCGTCATCTTCCACCAGCTTCATGGTTTCGTTGACCACCAGATCTTCCAGCCACTGTTTCCGCACGGCCTTTTTATCGCAGGTCTTTTTCTTCTTGGCAGCAGCACACTTATAATAGGTGTACATCTTCCCGGTGTGGCTGACACCGCTTTCGCCAAACATCAGCGCTCCGCACTTACCGCAGTACAGCTTGGTGGTAAGCAGATAGCTTTCCTCTGCCTTATGACGGGCAGGGGCCTTTTTATTTTTCGCCAGCTTTTCCTGCACCTTGTTGAACAGGTTCGCGTTTGCGGAGCGCAGTGCAGCAATGAAAGCCCCAGTGGGGCTTTTAAGCGACAGAACGGTCTTGCGTAGCAAGATAGAGGGGCCTTGCCCCGACAAGTTCACCTGATACCAATGCCGGGATCGCATTGGGCTGTACCACATCCCGCAAACGCAATTCGCCGATGTACCGGCGATTACTCAGCATCCGCTGAATCGTGTTATAGGACATCTCTCCGCCCATCGAATTTTTGATGTTGTGCGCCTTTAACCAATCCCGCAGGTCAGTCATCAAAGATGCCACGTTCGCTGTCCTTAATCATCTGCTGGAACTGCGGGCGATTATCCGTTTTTTAACCGAATGCAATACTTTTTCCAAATAAAAGCCGCCATCATTCTCAGATCGTCCAGTTCTGGCTTGCCGACTGCAGATCCACCATGTGGGTGTACAGTCCCTTCCGGGCGTACAGCTCTGCCGGGCTGCCCTGCTCGGCCACGATGCCGCCCGACAGCACCACCACCTGATCCGCACCGGCTACGGTGCGCATCCTGTGGGCGATGATGAGGACGGCTTTGTTTTTTATGAGCCGGGATAGAGCCTCCTGAATGGCAGTTTCGTTCTCCACATCCAAGCTGGCGGTGGCTTCGTCCAGCAGAATGATGGGCGCATCCTTCAGAAAAGCACGGGCGATGGAAATGCGCTGACGCTCACCGCCGGAAAGAGCGCAGCCATTCTCGCCGATATTGGTGTTCCACTTGTCCGGCAGCTTCTCGGCAAATTCCTCGCAGTTTGCCAGCTTTGCCGCCGTAAGGACCTCCTCGTCGGTGGCACCTTTGCGCCCCAGACGGATGTTTTCGAGGATCGTGTTGTCAAACAGGGTCACATCCTGAAAGACGATGGAATACAGGCTCATGAGTTTTTCCGGGTCGATTCGGGAGACATCCATGCCGCCCACGGTGATACTGCCCTTCTGGTAATCCCAGAACCGTGCTGCCAGCCGGGAAACAGTGGTCTTGCCGCCGCCGGAGGGGCCCACCAGTGCCGTGACCTCGCCCTGCTTTGCGGTAAAGGAAACATCCCGCAGAACCGTCTCGCCAGAGTTATAGGCAAAGCCCACATGGTCGAACACGATATCGCAGCCCTGATTGGTCAGCTGCTCGCTGCCGGTCTGCAGGGGAGCGTCCAGAATCTCATTCATCCGCCCCACATTGGTACGCATGGCGATGACCGCCGCCAGATTCTGCAAAGCCCCCTGCATGGGGTCGTACATCCGGGATGCCGCCATCAGGAACAGAAACAGGGTCAGTACGTCGATGCTGCCCTGCACCAGCAGCACCGAACCGGTGAGCGCCACCGATGCAATGCCCAGCTTGAGCACCATACCCGCAGAGGACACGAACAGCGCTGTTGTCAGTTCTGCCACGATGGACTGCTTTTCCACTGCCCGAATTTTGTCGGAAAGGCCGGACAGATACCGCTGCTCCGCATTGCTGGCTTTCAGGTCGCGGAGGGTCTCGATATACTCCTGAATGCCGTCCGCACAGGCCATTTTCGCCGCCATGGTCCTGGCCTGCACCTTGTCCTGCACCCGATAGCTGCCCACCACGATGGCAGCGGATACCGGAATGACCCACAGAGCCGCCAGTGCCATCCGCCAGTCGAACGCAAACAGGCTCAGCGCAATGATCACGGTGGAGATCAAGGAACCGAACAGGCCGGGAATAAAGTGAGAGCAGGTCTTTTCCAAAACCTCACAGTCCGACATGATGGTACTGGTCAGATCGGCCAGATCTCGTTTGCCAAAGAAAGACAGTGGCAGCTTACGCAGACGTTCTGCGAGAGCCAGACGGCGGATTCCGCTTTCTTTATAGGTCGTAAAATAGGTTCCGTTGTACTGGAACCATGTTGTCAGGAGAATCAGCCCGAAGCAGACGATACAGCCCAGCAGATAAAAAACGGCTTTGCCGGAAGTTGTGCCATTCAGCAGGTCTTTTACCCAAAAATACAGCAGACAGGTGGGCAGCATGAACGCCATGTTCTGGAACGCACAAGCCAGAACACCCTTTACCAGACCCTTTGCGCCCTCCGGGGAACTGGCTGTGGCGTGTTGAATTTTTTCGATCATTCCTTACCCCTCCTTTGCGACCTTCCACTGCACCGAGGCCTGATAGTCCTGCCACATCCGGGCAAACGGGCCGTTCTGCACACACAACTCGTCCTTTGTGCCGGATTCCACAATCTGCCCATCCTGCACCACATAGATGCAGTCGGCGTTGGCGACGATGGACAGGCGGTGTGCGATCATAATGACCGTTTTTCCCTTGGCAAGCTGCGCAAATGCAGCCTGCACTCTGGCTTCATTGTCCGGGTCGGCAAAAGCGGTGGCCTCGTCAAGCAGCAGGATGGGCGCATTTTTCAGCATGGCGCGGGCAATGGCAATGCGCTGCTGCTCGCCGCCGGACAGATACACGCCTTTTGTGCCAATGACGGTATGGATGCCCTCCGGGAACTTTTCCACGATATCCATGCACTGTGCATCTTTCAGCGCCGCCAGCACCTCGGCTTCGGTGGCCTGCGCTCTGCCCAGCCGGACGTTGTCCAGAATGCTGCCCTTGAGCAGACGGCTGTTCTGGAACACAAAGGAAATGGTATCCATCAGCTCTTCCTTGGGGATGTCTCGCACATCCGCTCCGCCCACCCGGACGCTGCCACTTTGCACATCGAAGAACCGGCAGACAAGGTTTGCCAGCGTAGATTTGCCGCCGCCGGAGGGACCTACAAAAGCCACGGTCTGCCCCGGCTGAATCTCCAGCGAAACGCCCTTGATGACCTCGGTTTTTCCGTCATAGCTGAAATGCACATTCCGCAACGTGACAGAGGAATCCTTCGGGTACTGCGGAACAGCCTGCACCTGCATGGGTGCCGCCTCCAGCACCGAGTCGATGCGTGCCAGCGCATCCGCCACCACCATCTTGTTCTCACTCATGTACATCATGCGGGTCAGGGTCAGGGAGATCACCGGCGTGATGATGATATAGAACAGCAGGTTCAGCAGAAACTCCGGGGTGACACCGTTCCGGGTGAACAGAAGCCCACCTACAATCAAGAAAGCAAACACACCGTTGATTGCGGCGGTATAGAACATCATGGGCAGGCGCAGATCTTTGGTGTAGGAGATTACCCATTTTTCGTATTCGTCAATGGTGGCCTTGAACTTTTTGAAGGAAAACACCGACTGCCCGAAGGTCTTGACCACCGGGATACCCCGGACGTACTCCACGGCCTCGTTAGACATTGATTCCAACGCATTACCGTATTGCCGCATTTTTTCAGCCATCCGCTTGCCAGTCATGGTCGTCATAATGAGGAAAGCCAGCACCACCGGCGCAAGGCTCAGCAGCCCCAGCCGCCAGTCGAACACAAGCAAAAGAACCAACAGACCTATGGGTGTTGCCATTGCATTATATTTGTCCGGCAGCTGATGGGCGAGAAATGTCTCCGCTGCGCCAGTACTCTCGTGGATGATCTTACGCAGCTTGCCGCTGCCGAAAGTCTCGGCAAAGCCCAGCGGCAGCACCGCCAGATGCTCCGACACCGCCAGCCGCAGATTGGTCGCCACCCGGAACGCCGACAGATGGGAGCACATCAGCGCCGCAATGTAAATGAGGTAGGACAGCACCGCAAACAGCACTGCCATCCAGCCGTAATGGGGGATGTTCACCGCCTGCGCATAGTTTGGCGCGGCGTTCAGCACATCCCGCAGGATCATCCAGATGTACACAAAAGGCACCAGTGCCACCAGTGCGCTGACCGCAGACAGCACCCACGAGGCGTAGGTAAAATATCGGTAGTTCCCGGCATAACTCATCAGCCGGGAAAGATCGGACTGTTTTTTCACGGAAAGACCTCCTTAAAATAATTTTTATGCAAAAATGTGCCGTGGCGTTTTTGCTCCACAGCACATTCTGCGTATTAACCTGCTAGATTTTCAGTACAGAACAGCTCAATGCAGTTGTCGATCATAGTCTGGTCGCAATCCGTAGAAATGCCAGATGCCACCCAGTAAGCATATTCGCCTGCATCGTACTGGCTCAGAGCTTCTGCATCCGAACCATAGCGAAACTCAATGTGGTAGGTTTCCGCACTGGTGTCTGGCGCGAGGAAAAAGTAGGTGAACTCGCCGGAATCGGCATCATCACTTTCAAACTCATACAGTCCATGCACAGGCTCCATGCCAATGTAGTGATAGGTATGGGAGAACAGCACATTGCCGTCCTTATCGGTGCCGGAAATGGTAGAAGTTTCGCCGTCAAAGGTCAGGGTCGCAAGGTCATTGGTAAAGCCGCAGAAGTAGGCACCGCCGCCGTTTGCATAGGCCTCGACGGCATCCTCGCCGTAGACATCGCCCGTAACCATTGAAGAGAGCTTTTCAAAGGCAGCTTCCGCATTTTCCTCTCCCACAAGGGCGGTACAGTCGTCCAGTCATGTCTGCTGATATTCGTCTGCCAAAATTACCGGCCACAGCTCCTGATAGCTGCCTGTCAAGTCGTTCAGCAACTGTACAGCGGCAGCTGCGTTTTCATCCACAGCAGAAGAGGCGGTCTCTTCTACGGAAGAAACAGTGCTTTCTGCGGCAGAACTTGCAGAAACGGGAACAGAGCTCGCCGTGCCGCTGCTGCAGCCAACCAGAAGAGAAGCAGACAGAGCTAGCACAGCAGCTGCACTCAGAATTCTTTTCATCAAACGCATTATCAATTTCCTCCACAAAATCAGAATATCGGCGTTAGTTTCAACTAATTGCGATACTGATTTTACTGGAACCGGACTTTCTGCGCAAGAACCAAATCGACAGAATCTATCCAATCGGACGCATCTTCCGATACTCCGTAGGCGTCATGCCGGCTGCTTCCCGAAATGCAGAAGAAAACTTATTCGGATTTTCGTACCCGACCCGATGGGCGATTTCAGCAACCGTGCAATCGGTTTCGAGTAGTAGCTTCTGTGCCAGCTGCAGCCGGTACTCTTTCTGATACGCATAGACCGAGCTTCCGTAAATGCCTTTGAAACAGCTTTTTAATGCCGTAGGCGAAAGGCCGACCTCCTGTGCAAGCTGTTCGATTGTACGGCGAACTGTCAGTTCCTGCGTGAGAAGAGCCGCAGCCTGCTTCACACACTCCACCTGATGCTGATTGAAATACTCTGTCTGCTGCACATCTTCCCTGTTTTTCAGCCGGGTCAGAATATGCAGCAACTCCAGCACTTTCAGCCGAAGATAGCCGGTGTCCGGCACAGAATGCGCTGTGTAAAGCTCTGAAAAAATATGGGCAATGGTCGGTTCTGACCGCAGGATACAGCAGCGGTTTTCCGTGCAGATGTGCCGCCGTATGACATCAAGGTCTACGCCGTACCATTCCATTTGTTTCCGCATTTCCGGCGAGATCGCATCCAGATCCAGCAGAATGGTAATGCCGTGATAGTGCCGCAATGGGAAGCAGGAGGAGGATTTCTTGCGCGCTGCTGCACACACCGCAAAATCCCCTGCTGCCAGATAGCAGCAGCTATTTTCCCCAAAACTGCACTCGTAACGCCCCACGCGGCAGTGGTTGATCTCGATCACATTCCGCGCTGGTGCGGGAGTCTCGTCAAAGGAAACAAGATGCATATCGTTGTAGTACAGTTCTGCCCCCGAAAACAGTGGACAGATGGTCATACTCCCGCTCCCCGTTCCGTTGGAGAACACGACGGTGCGGGGCATCGCCGTAGAAGCAGTTTGCTCCGGGGGAAAATCAAAAAATGATTTATACATAGCCATTCTCTTTTCCTGAAGATTCGATTTTTCTTACTGATTCGCAGACGTGAACTGTCAAATTCCATTTCTCTGCAAAAATGTTTCCATCAAATCAAGATACCGTTCCGCCTGAACGATAAAGCCCACATGACCGCCCGGAACTGTGCGGATCTCCGCATCCAGTTTCCGGAACAGATCTGCGAACCGTTTCTGATCTTCCTTTTTGAAAATGTCATTTTCCGGGAGGAGGATCAGTATCCTCCCCCGCAGATATTCAAAATCATTTGCTTGGAAAGGCGGGTAATCCTTCAGCATATATACACACCGGAAGCTATGGATGCACTTTCTGCAAAAAACACAGACAATTCAGCAATCGCTGTCAGCCTGCGAGGTGCGCAGAGTGCTTTTTCTCATACACCGCAGCCGCGATGCACCAGCAGATAAAACGCTTTGTTTCTTCTTTCTTCATTTTCTTCGCTTCCTGTGCATCTATTTTATGGTTTTCATGCAAAAATCGCAGCGGTCATTGCCGCGTCCCAGCGTCATGCTTCTCTCCCAGATCAGCTTCGGATGCAGCCCGGTATAGCTGATGTCATCGCTGTCACAAAAGCAGCGGCACAGCTCCGGGCAGCCGTATTCTGTGCAGGTGTCGTGATAGGGACACTTCATCATATCCACACGCCAGACGCCGTTACCGGTCTGCAGTTCTTTTGGGACAAAGCCCGCCGCCGGGCCGAAAACGCTCCGGGTGGATTTGACGAAAACGCCGGGAACAAGGCGGTAAAGCCCCGGTATGTGCAGCAGGGCGGCAAGCTGTTTGTGGCTCGTTCTCGCCAAGTGCTCCACATAGCCGTGAACGGTTTGCAGTGCCTCCTCTTTCGACATGACCCGCTGCAAGGTCTCGTAGGCCGAAATGCCCGGCAATATCTGCCGCTTGAGGTGGTATTGCTTTTCCTTGCTTGCACCCGCATTTTCAGCCAGCAGCGCATTCAGGCGTGCATCAAAAGCGGCGTTCAGCTGCTTTGCCTGCGCGGGAAAGCGTTGCGCCGCAGTCTCCCGAAAGTCACGGGAAAGATAGGTTTCCTTCGCCTTCATCGTCCGTTACCCTTTCTTTTTGTACCCGCAGTCGCAGTAGGGTCCGCCGGAGGCAAGGGTATACTGCCGCACAAAATTTGTCACACCGCCTGCTTCGCTCATGGTGTAGTCCAGATGGCACAAAGCAGGGGTCAGGTCATACAGCCCCAGCTCCTTCATCAGCACACAGATGCCGCATTTTGTAAAGCGTCCCTCGTAGCCGCTGCCATCCGGGTATTCGTAAAATTCCATGTTCCACGAGTAGGGGTTGCAATCGGCGGCTTTCAGAGCAGCGGTGGCCTTCATGGCGGCAATGTCCTTTGGGATAAACTTGCTTTTTCCGCTCTTGCGGCAGAACCACTGCATGGGCGCTGTCATCATGGACTTTGCGTAGTAATCCGTCAGCCTGTCCACCTCCGGACGTTGCGGCATGGAGAGGATGAACGCGCCGAGCATTGCGCAGTTGACGATGTTCATCTTGAAGCGGTCCGCTTTTTCAAACTCCGGCAGCCTGCGAATGATCTGCCGGTATTGCGGCTTTGCCTTTTTCGTGATAGCTCTTGCGGTGGCTGCATCATAGCCCAGCACAGCGGTCAGCTGCTTTTGAAAGGAGCCTGAAAACAGCACCCACATTCCCATAGGCATCCCGGCGTATTTCATTGCAGATACCTCCCGGCTTCCGTTTCCAGTGCCTGCCATACCGGGTAGGCTGCGCCATGTTCATCGAAAAATTTCTTAAGATCCCGGTTCAGCGCACTCATTTCGTCGATGGCGTTCATGGCATGGTCGGAGGCGCAGAGTTTTCCCAGCGAGGTGGCGCACATCAGCTTGAAAAAGCGCAGGCAGGTCTTGCGGTATTTCTCCCCTTCAAAGTCTGCATCCTCCTTGGGCAGAATGGTGTGCCCGGCATCTCGGATGGCGCGGTATCCCTCGATGTTGGCATCCAGCACACGGTTCAGGTACGCGGTATCGCCCCTGAGCTTTTTCAGGTCGCCGTCTGTCTTATAGCAGGCGAAGGCCGCAGGCATCACAAACGCGGCATGGCAGAGCAGATAGTCCTCCATGTTCGGCTCGTAAACGACCTTATATTTTGTGCCGTGGAAGATGCGCCCGATCAGCTGTTTATTGGAGATTGCACCCGGCAGCTGTCCGATGGTGATCTTTTTCAGGTCGATGGAGACAACCCGGTCAACCTCCCGATGCCCCGCAGAAAGCGCAAAGGCAAACAGGACGTTCTTTTCCGGAAGTGCCGCCGCCAATGCTTTTGTCTGTACGTTGTTGCCCACAAAAACGATGTTCTTCGTCCGGTTCGCCCGCAGCGTGTCCAGAACGGAATCCAGCTGTGTATAGCGCAGGACCACAAAGATCACATCGTACATTGCATCCGGTGCAAGTTCAGTCACCACCGGAATGCGGCTGACCGAGGTGCGGAGCGAAAATTTGTCCTTGATCCGCAGGCCGTTCTGCTTGATCTCCGCAGCCCAGTTTCCCCGCGCAAGCAGAGTGACATCCTTTCCGGCGCGCAGCAGATTTCTTGCCAGATTGCACCCCAGAACGCCTGCACCATATACCAGAATTTTCATAGCTTGCCTCCAAATCCGATCTTCACGATCTGCATTTTCATTCCGTTGTCACCGACCTTGGCGAGAAACCGGAAAAAACCGCTGATGGAAGGGTCTTTCAGGTCGCTGTAACCTAACATATAGCCCCGACTGGATACTCGCAAACGGTTGTCCCATGGGGTAAAGATGCACCATCCCAACAGCCCCTTTGCGGATGCCCGCAGCGCAGACCAGAACCAGCAGTGCCCCCAGCCCAAGACCTTCCAGAATCACTTGTAAAATCATTCCCTGTTCCTCCTGTATCCGTTTTCGTCCCGGTATTCGGGATGTTCCTTTAAGTATGGATTCTGATCGCCGCAGATGGTGTAGTCGCACTTACAGCCATTTGCACAGGTGGTCGTCCGCACCAGCCTTGCGTGAAGCAGTTCCATCGCTGCAAAATCCACATTGCACAGGGCGGGCATGGTTCAAAACGCTGTGACGATCAAGGCTGACAGTGCAGCGACTGCGGCAAACAACGGGATGCCGCGCCAAAACGATTCGATATGTTTTTTGGATTTTGATAGTATTTCTTCTCCGGCAGGAAAGAAAAGCGGGTACGTTTTGTGTTGCGCCACCAGAGAAGATCGATCACCAAAAGATCGAACAGCCCAAGCCCCTCGCTGAACGCAAGAAAGTACCAAAATGCCGACAGATAACCGTCCAAGTTCAGCACACCTCTCAGCGCAAGTCCTAAAGCGGAAAACACGACTGTGAAAAGCAAAAGATTGCTGAGCCAAACGGCAGCGGTGGATTTTCCCTTCGGAACAGCCTTTCCAAGCTGATGGTCGCTTCGCACACGGTTTTGAACTTCTTCGGGATAAGAACGCAGCCCCATGAGATTTTTCTTGTCCGTGCCTGTTCCAAGAAAACATACGCCCCAATACAGAAAATAAAAAGCAATTGCAACGATGATTTTCATAAGCCTATATCTCCGTTGAATCCAAAAAGCTGCGGATAGAGCATTCTGATTCTTCCTTTTCTTCAGCCTCTTTCGTTTTGAGCTGCCTGTGCCTGTGTCAGGAACGCCATGATTCTCCGGTAAAATTCCTGCGGATACATCATCACAAGCTCCGCGTGATCCATCTTCGGAATTTCATGCAGTTGCGCCCGTGGAAAATATTGCTTTATAAAGCAGATATTGCTGTGTCGCGCCTGCTTTTCCTCTTCGCCGTACCAATACGTGATTTGGCAGCCCATTTCAGCCGGCTTCGTCGGCAGAGTATAATTGTTCGCCGACCAGAAAATGTTGCGGACGGTGCGTTTTGAATAGGTTTTCAGATACGCCGCCAGCGCGTCATATTCCTTCGCTGGATCGCGCCCCGGCATCGTCCAGCGCTCTGGCGGATAGACCGTCTCAAGGACCTTGCGGCTCTTCGCTATGAGCCTGAAACCAAGATCGTCTCGCAGGCAAGCGAGACGGCGCAAGATCAGCGGCATCCGATACGGCGTAATGCCTGCATCAATAACGGCGCGCTCGACCGGGATTTTTCCCAAGGCGAGAAAGCGTGTCAGACACGCCCCACCCAGAGAACAGCCGTATGCCGCGTTCAAGCGGGTAATGCCGTGCGCTTGCAACCAATCTGTCACCTCGTCTACTGTCGTCTCCACAGAGATAAAGTCTTCTCCCGTTTCGCCGTGACCATCATAGACGATCTGCATCACATGGTAATCCTGCGAAAGCAGACCAACCGAGTCGGTGAACGCCCACTCCGGCTCTGCCGTGCACGGCAGAAACAGCAGCGTCTTTTCATGTTCTTTTCCATATTCCAAAGTTCTCATACCATCCGCCCCTTGGTTTTTGCAGCATTATTTTTTCGGATTACGCTCCGTCATCGCGCCAAAGAATGCCGGTGCGCCGCCTGCACTTCCTTATCTTCCCACGCCCTTCAAGTACCCGCTTTTTGAGTTTTCCTCAGTATCATCGGATTCATCATAGGCATCGTAAAGCGCATTGGGGTCGTGGGCTCTTTTCTTGAAAGGCGAGCACAGCTCATTTTTGTGCGCAAAGGCAAACTCCATGTTGTCCGTCCAACCTGTGTGACCGGTAATGAACAGCGGATGCAGCCCACGTTTTCTCAGCTTTTTCTCCAGCAAAGCCAAAGACTTCACCGCCAGCTTGTTATCCTCTGCCAGCGAAGAAATAAAACTGTATCCGCCGTCCGCACCGAACCAGAGGGTATCGCCGGTAAAGAGATATTTCCCGTCCACAAGGTATACCATGTGCCCCCATGTATGACCGGGAACGAGAAAACACTCGATCCTGATGCCGTCAATATCAA
>OHJI01000198.1_pt1 | contig 34122 bp, 27 predicted proteins | sample 1568571 | NCBI WGS metagenome assembly OHJI01 (sample SAMEA3879583, study PRJEB24766) | human gut metagenome | biome: human-associated habitat; feature: feces | place: USA | collected 1985/1987
CATTTGTAAAAACGCAGCTGGGTCCTAAAAAAACATCATCCCCACAAGTCACGCCGGTATAGACGGAGACATTGTTTTGTACCTTCACATTATTCCCTAAAACCACCAGAGGAGAGATCACGACATTCTGCCCGATATTACAATTCCGACCGATTGTGCACCCCGGCATAATATGGGAAAAATGCCAGATGTGTGTGCCGTCTCCAATTGTGCATCCGGGATCGATAACGGCTGTTTCATGTGCCTTATAAGTTTCCATTTACTTATATATTAAGAAGATTGTCGGTTTCTTGCTCAAATCAGGAACCTTTCCAGCCCATTCTTTAACAGGACGCGTATGGATATATTCATCTTCGCAAGTGATATTCGAAGCAATACACAATTTGGTCGAAGGACGGCACGTGCGGATCAACTCCTCCGCCAATTTATTATTGCGGTAAGGCGTTTCAATGAAAAGTTGGGTCTGGTGTTCATTGTAGACGCGTTGTTCCAGCATTTTCAGCTTTTTGGCACGCTCTGCCGGTTCTATGGGAAGATAACCGTGGAAGGCAAAGCTCTGTCCGTTGAAGCCGGAACCCATGACAGAGAGGATAATGGAAGAGGGTCCCACCAAGGGGACCACTCTTAAGTTTTTCCGTTGTGCAATAGCCACTACGTCCGCTCCCGGGTCGGCCACAGCCGGACAACCGGCTTCGGAGATTACGCCCATCGGCTGCCCCTCCACCAGCGGCTTCAGATAGCCGGAGATGTCTTCGGGCGACGTATGCTTGTTCAACGTATAGAATGTCAGCGCATCAATATCTATTCCCTTGTCCACCTTCTTCAGAAACCGGCGTGCCGAACGCACATCCTCCACGATGAAATGGCGGATTCCCAGTATTATCTCCTTGTTATAAGGAGGCAACACCGTTTCAATGGGCGTATCGCCCAAGGTGACCGGCAAAAGATAAAGTGCGAGTTCCATTAGCCGTAGATGATATTTCCGTTTTCGTCCTTATACTCATCCAGTCCCTTCTCGTAAGTAGCCATGGCACGAAGACTCATACCTACACTGGAGAAACCTCCATCATGATATAAATTCTGCATAGTCACTTTACGAGTCAGGTCAGAGAACATTACAATGCAGTAATCTGCACATTCGTCTGCCGAAGCATTGCCTAATGGTGACATACGGTTAGCAAAGTCAAACAGCTTATCCATACCTTTCACACCTGAACCGGCAGTAGTCATGGTCGGTGACTGAGATATGGTATTCACACGCACATGATGTTCACGACCATAAATGTAACCAAAACTGCGTGCGATAGATTCAAGCAATGCTTTTGCATCCGCCATATCATTATATCCATAGAATGTACGTTGTGCAGCAACATAACTCAAAGCCAGAATTGAACCATACTCCGCAATAGCATCCAGCTTTTTAGCAGCTTGAATCATTTTGTGGAACGAAACGGCAGATATATCCAGAGTCTTGCTCAACATATCATAATCGAGGTCATCATAAGTACGTTTCTTACGAACGTTAGGAGACATACCGATAGAATGCAGAACGAAATCTATTTTTCCACCCAATATTTCCATCGAACGTTTGAAAACATTCTCCAAATCTTCTACGCTGGTTGCATCTGCCGGAATTACCTCACAATTCAGTTTCTCAGCTAAAGCAGAAACTTCTCCCATGCGGACAGCTACCGGAGTATTGGACAATGTAATGGACGCACCTTCTTCTACAGCCTTTTCAGCAACTTTCCATGCGATAGACTGTTCGTTCAATGCACCAAAAATAATACCTCTTTTTCCTTTCAACAAATTGTAACTCATACCTTCTTTATTGTTAAATTAGTTTGCAAAGATACAAACAAATAAATTAATCATAGCTTTTTTTGCACACAAATGAAGAAATAATGCAATTATAAAACTAATTTTTACCATTTAAGGTTTCAGCTAAATGAGAATTTAACAAAAAATCCACTTATTCTATCAAATAGTGCACATAAAGGACAATTCTTTCAGCTATATTTGCCATTGAATTAAGAGGTTTTTTCATAATATTTATTTAAGGTTAGAATTAGGTTAACATGAAACATTATTGCTGCTCCCGTAAATAGCCCGTGAGGGTCTTTTACGGGAGAGTGATAAGACTTCTTAAAGCAACAATCAACTAGATAATTATTAATCTTAAACATATATAATACCAATGACTACTTTAATAAAGAAGATTCTATTACTTCCTGCCACATGTTTAATTCCTTTTTTGACCGGATGTAATAATTGTCCGTCTACGACTATTGTAGAAGATATTATAGATCCCGCCATCTATACAAGCCTCCCTTTCAAGATGGATAAAGTTGAACAACCTACTTTCCCAGACTATTCGGTAAACATCATAGATTTCGGTGCCAAGCCAGACGGTATTACTTTAAACACAAAGGCTATTAATGATGCAATCCAACAGGTTAATGCCAAAGGAGGTGGCAAAGTCATTATTCCTGAAGGCTTGTGGCTAACCGGTCCCATCGAACTATTGAGCAATGTGAATCTATATACAGAAAAGAATGCATTAGTATTATTCAGTGCAGACCATTCACTATATCCCATTATAAACACGTCTTTTGAAGGTTTGGAAACCCGTCGTTGCCAGTCTCCTATTTCAGCACGTAATGCTGAAAATATAGCGATTACAGGCCACGGAGTATTTGATGGAAATGGAGACACATGGCGTCCGACCAAAAAAGATAAACTGACTGAAGGCCAATGGAAAAAATTGGTCGCCTCCGGTGGTGTGGTAGATACCGACGGAAGAATCTGGTATCCCAGTGAAGGTGCATTGAAAGGTGCTATCCTGTCAAAAGACAACTTCAACGTACCTCGTGGAGAACTTACCGATTCTGACTGGGACTACATGCGCGACTGGTTACGTCCTGTATTGCTAAGTTTCATCAAATGTAATAAGGTATTGCTGGAAGGAGCGACATTCAAAAATTCACCCAGTTGGTGCTTACATCCGCTATCATGTGAAAATATTACAATTAATAAAGTTACAGTTTCTAATCCTTGGTACTCACAAAACGGAGATGCTCTTGATTTGGAATCATGTAATAAAGCATTGATTATCAACAACTCATTTGATGCAGGAGATGATGGTATCTGTATAAAGTCAGGAAAGGACGAACAAGGGCGCAAACGCGGTGAACCTTGTCAAAATGTTATCGTTATGAACAACACCGTATTACATGGACATGGAGGTTTTGTTGTAGGTAGTGAGATGTCAGGAGGTGTAAACAACATATATGTAGACAATTGTACTTTCATGGGTACAGATGTTGGCTTACGCTTTAAAAGTAATCGTGGGCGTGGCGGATTGGTAGAGAATATCTACATCAGCAATATCAACATGATTAATATTCCGAACGAAGCATTAATATTCAATTTATACTATGGTGGAAAAGGTCGTGGTGAAGATCCTAATCAGGATGAAAAGAAAGCAGAAACTACCATCCCTCCTGTAACAGAAGAAACTCCGATATTCCGTAATATCTTTATCAAAGATGTAACCTGTAACGGAGCAGGCAGGGCTGTGTTCTTCAATGGCTTGCCTGAGATGAGAATCAAGAATATCAATATGGAGAATATCATCGTATCTAATGCTAAAGAAGGTGTAGTATTAAGCGAAGCCGACGAAGTTAATATGAAAAATATCAAAATAGAGTTATTAAAAAGTGGAAAGAACTTGAAGATGCAAAATGTTTCCAATGTAACGATAGACGGAAAGAATCATGCTGAAATCGGGGCACAAGGAGAAGAACTCAACTTCTAATTCTTACACCCATTAGTGCATTTCTCCACTTAATTTATAAAAATAGTAAAGCACGGATTGCACGGATAAACACGGTTTTCATACTAACACTGTGTAATCCGTATGATCCGTGCTTAAAATAATAAACTATACATCATTATGAAAAAGCGCTCAATTATTGTCCTCACATTATTAGCAGGATGCTTTACCAACTCTTTTGCACAAAAAGGCGAAAAGACACTGACCGTAGAAGTCAGCAATGAATGGACTCAAAATAAGACCGACGAACCGATAGTGATAGATTTAAATAACCTGAAAGCAGGTTTCAACATCAAATCCGCCACTGTATGGGAAGGTAATAAAGAAATTCCGTCCCAACTGGACGATCTGAACGGTGACGCACGTGCTGACGAACTGGCTTTCCTTATCGATATGCCAGCCAAAAGCAACAAAAGTTTCCGTATAATTCTCTCTTCAGAAAAAAGTGAAAAAAACTATCCGGCACGTACTTATGCCCAAATGAAAGCTTACGGACATAACAACAAATTCGCCAATATTACGGGATTTTCAGCGGCAGGAACCGAGAATGTATATAGTTTTGTTTACCATCACGGACCGGCTATAGAGAGTGAATTAGTTGCCTATCGTATCTATTTCAACGAAAAACAGACGGTAGATCCATATAGCAAAGTAAATAAAAGACTGGAAATAAAAGAGACTTGTTTCTACCCTACCAAAGCGCAACGCGCCAACGGCTACGGAGATGACGCGCTACGTGTTTACAATAGTGGTGGTGTAGGTGCATTAAAAGGTTGGAATGGTACTGAAGCGACCCACATAAAACCAGTAGTAAACCGCACGGAACGTGTACTAGCCTCCGGTCCTGTACGTGCCATCGTCGAAGCAGAAGTCATCGGTTGGGAATATCAAGGAAACGATTTGAACATGATCAATCGATATACCATCTATGGCGGTCATCGGGACATGAAGGTAGATGTCCTGTTTGACCGTCCGCTTAAACAGGAAGTCTTTGCAGCAGGTGTACAGATTCTGAAAGAAGGAGGTCACATGAGCGACCATAAAGGACTGACTGGAAGCTGGGGAACCGACTGGCCTGTCACAGACACCATAGGTTATGTGAAGGAAACAACAGGTATGGGAACTTTCATTCCTAAATATATCGGTAAAGAAGTACAAGACGGATCAAACTACTTATATACCTTACAAGCACCGGGGCAACAGCATTTCCACTATTACGTTACTTTCACCTCAAAAAAAGAAAGTTTCGGATTTAAAGATATGAAAGACTGGTTCAATTATCTTCCCCAATGGAGAAAAGAATTGGAACATCCTTGCAAAATTACGATTAAATAAAAAATCTAAAACCATGAAACGACTAATCACTCTCTGTCTGCTAGGAGGCTGTTTTTTATCTGCTCCCGCACAGAATTATGTATCCCAAGCCTGGGTGGCCGACCAAGGCAATGGGACCTACAAAAATCCAGTCCTGTATGCGGATTACTCCGATCCGGACGTTTGCCGTGTAGGAGACGATTATTATTTGACCTCATCCAGTTTCAACTGTCTGCCCGGTTTACAAATATTACACTCCAAAGACCTTGTCAACTGGACTATCATAGGTGCGGCTGTACCCTACGCACTGCCCCCTGTTACCGATGTCCGTCCTGAACATGGCAACCGTGTATGGGCACCCAGTATCCGCCACCATAACGGTGAATTCTATATATTCTGGGGTGACCCGGACCAAGGAGCATTCATGGTGAAAGCCAAAGATCCGAAAGGTCCCTGGAGCGAGCCAGTTTTGGTGAAAGCCGGAAAAGGCATCATCGACACGACTCCATTATGGGATGATGACGGTCGTGTATATTTGGTTCACGCTTATGCAGGAAGCCGGGCCGGACTGAAAAGTGTAATTACAATTTGTGAGCTAAGTGCCGATGCAAGTAAAGCTATCACACAATCCCGTATCATTTTCGATGGTCATGAAGCACATCAAACTTGTGAAGGGCCCAAATTCTATAAACGTAATGGATACTATTACATCTTCCATCCGGCAGGCGGCGTTCCTACAGGATGGCAAGTCGTACTTCGCTCAAAAAACGTATACGGTCCATACGAATGGAAAACAGTATTAGCGCAAGGCAACTCTCCCGTCAACGGGCCTCATCAAGGCGGTTGGGTAGACACCCCTACGGGAGAGGACTGGTTCATGCACTTCCAAGACGTAGGAGCTTACGGACGCTTAGTCCATCTGCAACCTATGAAATGGGTTGATGACTGGCCCGTTATAGGTGTTGATAAAGACGGCGATGGTTGTGGCGAACCTGTTCTGACTTATAAAAAGCCTAATGTAGGTAAGAACTATCCTATTTGTACCCCGCAAGAAAGTGATGAGTTTGATGGTTATACATTGTCTCCTCAATGGCAATGGCAGGCTAACATCAATGAAAAATGGGCTTATTTCAACGGAGGAGAAGGATTTGTACGTCTATACTCCTACCCAGTTCCCGAAGATTATAAAAGTTTATGGGATGTTTCTAATCTGATGCTACAAAAGACTCCGGCTCCCAATTTCACTGCCACCACCAAGCTTACTTTCAAGCCGACAGAAAAATATAAAGGTGAACGCACGGGACTGGTTGTAATGGGAATGGATTATGCCGGATTAGTTGTTGAAAACACAGACAACGGACTTGTCCTGTCACAAGTGGAATGCCTGAAAGCCGATCGGGGAGCTACTGAAAAAGTAAATGCTTCCGTTCCCTTAAAAGACGGCACAATCTATCTTCGCGCTAAATTTTCCGCAAAAGGAGACAAGATTAAAGCCAGTGAAGGCGGTCACGACTTATTAGTGAAATGTAACCTCAGTTACAGTACGGACGGCAAGAAATTCCAGCCATTAGGAGAAACTTTCCAAGTAAAAGAAGGTAAATGGATAGGAGCCAAGGTAGGTATCTTCTGTACGCGCCCCGCTATTGTAACCAATGACGGAGGATGGACGGACGCTGACTGGTTCAGAATTGAAAAATAAAGAAAATATTCATAATACATTGTACTTTTTGCATTTTTAATCCATGAAAGTCGTATATCGTGTCGGTTAAATTCCTAATTTTGTGCCGCAAAAGGCATCCATGAACAATAATGCAAGAAAATACAATAGATATAATGAAGTAGACGAAAGGATACTAGCTCTCTTTGCTGAAAACAAAGAAAAGGCCTTTCGTCTACTGTATGATACTTATTATCTCCCTTTATGTCTCTACTCTGTACAGTTCACAGGTTCTGCGGAAACATCAGAAGATATCGTACAGAATTTATTTGTGAGTTTTTGGGATAAAAACTCGCATACCACTATTTCCTCCAATCTGCACGCATGGCTATTCAATGCCGTCCGTTTCTCCTCACTGACCAAAGTACAACGGGAACGTTACTTTTCTTTAGACGAAATGGAAGAAGAATCTTATTCTCCTATCGATGATTTTTATGATGAAGAAGAGCTATTGCAAAAAAGGAATCAATTACTGGCCGAATTAAAAAAATTGCCGGAACAAGAGTATAATGTTTTAGTCAAAATTATTCTGGAAGACAAAAAATACAAAGAAGTAGCTGAAGAGCTCCATATTTCCATAAATACAGTAAAAACCCACCTATCACGCGCACTAAAAATGTTGCGTCGTTTCAATATGACAGAAATCCTAATCTTATTTAATTTATAAATTTCTTCAGATTTTTGTCACCCATTTTGTGTAATTGTGATACTTCTGTTAAACAGTACAACAATTATGCAAAAGAATAAAACGGAAATTCTAATTCAAAAATACCTGTCCCATCAACTCAATGAACAGGAATTTGAAGAATTAAAGCAATGGATTGAAAAGGACGCATCGCATAGAGAAATTTTTGTGAAGTTACTTTCACTCCATCATGTAAACAACCAACTTAACTTATTACATCAGTTTGATAAAGAAGGCTCATGGAAGTCACTTCAAAATCGTTGTAACCAATCCGGTAGTATTTATCGCCGTATCGTAGTCTATTCCTCAGCCGCTGCAATAGCAATACTGATAGGGATTACCTCCATTTTATATTTCAATGACCGGAACCTAGCACCTGTTATTGCCCAAAGCGAACAATCACAACAATCACCTCTTTCCCAAAATCCAGAAACTCCTAAAGCCACCTGGGTACAAGCAAACCAGTCTGTAGTTCCACTTTATAACAGCCAACGGGAAATCAATGGAAGTCGTATCAACAATGGAGAGATCACATTCCCACAAGAAAGTAATTATCCTCATAAGCCAGAACCAGATGCTGAATTATTACAGAATAAAATCATAGTACCCAAAGGTTCGGAATACGCAATAGTACTGGCTGACGGCACAAAAGTAAAAATGAATGCGGACTCCCATATCAACTTTCCGGTTCAATTCGGAGATACCCGGGAAGTTACTTTGGAAGGAGAGGCCATGTTTGAGGTTACACACGATGAAGCCCGCCCTTTCATAATAAAAACACACGACCATACTATTTATGTATTAGGAACAACTTTCAATATCTCGGCTTATCCCGATGAAGAATTATCAGTAACCTTGATTGAAGGAAAATTAAAGGTAAATGCTCCATCAGGTGAATATTATCTACTACCAGGCGAACATTACTCTTCTGCACAATCAAAAGTTTACAAAGTAGATCCTGAATTCTATATTTCATGGACTGAGGGCGCTATGGAATTTGACGCAATGCCATTTCCCTTGCTGATAGCCCGTCTGTCCCGATGCTATAATGTAGATATTCAAATAGCATCCAAGGAATTAGAAACCATGAAATTCACCGGAGTTATTTTCCGCAACAAGCCTTTGGACTTTGCACTAGACATCATTCATCGTGTATCCGATGTCAAGTTTGAGAAAAAGGGAGAAACCATATTAGTAAAAAAACAATAATCAAGCCCTGTATAACAGGAATATTCTAAATTAAATGAGTTATTTGAGTTTTATGAAAAAAGACGAACTTTGGAATCGTTTAGTAGCTAAACCTCCAAAAATGAGGCTATTAGTAATGTTAATGTGCATATTCTGCACATTCAACGCAATGTTTGCAAACGTACTAGCCGACAAGACTGTCACTATCAAAAGTGAAAACATCAGTGTAAAAGAGGCTCTTAACATGGTTAAAAAGCAAACAGGCATTCATATCATGTACGAAGATGCAACATTGAACAATGTACCTTTGAAACTTACATTAAACAAAGAACCTCTGGAACAAGCACTTTCCGTGATTTGTAGCCAGGCAGGTATGCGCTATGAATTAGTAGAGAACAATTATGTACTCATATTACCGATTGACAGAAATGCCAAGCGCAGAACAATTACCGGAGTGATCAAAGATGATATGGGCGAACCGGTCATCGGAGCCTCTATTGTTATCCAAGGTACAACTTTCGGTACTGTAGCCAATATGGATGGGCAGTTCATGTTGTCTTATCCCGAAAATACTAAAAATGACGAACTAATGATCAGCTTTATCGGTATGCAGACGGTTAAGGAGAAAATTGGTAACAGACATGTCTTCAATGTAAAAATGGAAAGTGAAGTAACTAATCTGGACGAGGTTGTCGTAGTAGGTTATGGTACTTCCTCCATTAAGGACTTGACCGGTTCTGTTGCTTCAGTAGGTTTAAAACAATTGAGCCAATTAAACACTCCTAATGTAACCTCCATGCTTCAAAACTTGGCTGCCGGTGTACAGGTATCCCAAAATACAGGTGTTCCGGGTGAAACTGTCCGTGTACGTGTGCGGGGTGCCACGTCATTGACCGGTTCCAATGAACCCTTGTATGTGATCGACGGAGTTCCTGTAGAAGATCCCAGTATGCTGGATGCAATTTCGCCCAATGATATCCAGTCTATGGACGTACTGAAAGACGCTTCTGCGGCTGCTATCTATGGTTCTCGCGCCGCAAATGGTGTAGTTATCGTTACCACTAAAAAAGGAGTGGAAGGTTCCAAACCTACCGTCAGCTTCAACTACAATGTTACCACTGATGTTCAAATTAAGAACTTCCGTATTTTATATGGTGATGAATGGCGGGAAACAGTACGCCGCTTTGCCAAAGAAACCTTGGTATATGATCCGTCCAACCAATATGCATTGGAAATTCTTGAACCTAATTCCACTGCATTAGGCAGTGCCAACACCAATTGGTTTGATGAAGTGAAACAAACTGCTATCCGCCATAATGCCGACTTGACTGTAAGCGGAGGCAGTAAAGTATCTAAATACCTTATTTCATTATCAGTATTCGATCAGCAAGGTATGGTCAAAGGAGGTGACTTAAGCCGATATAACGCACGTGTGTCTACAGAAATGAACGTGCTGCCTATCCTTCGTTTTGGTATTAATGCCAATATGAGTTATACAGACCAAAATAATGCGAACACATCACTATTTAGTGCGCAAGGATTCCGTCCTGACCTTCCTATATATAATGATAACGGTGAATTTGATATGTCCACAGGTCAAGCCAACCCGGTAGCCAACACCTATAAGAAAAACCATGATAATATTTACCGCATCATGGGAACCGTATACGGAGAAGTTGATATTTGGAAAGGATTCCGGTTTCGTTCCAGTTTATCGGGTAATTTACAATTTACTGAAAACAATTCATTCAGTCCAAGTTTTCTAAGTACTAGAAATGAAGCCAGTGGGTCAGAATATCATTATAAATATTCAAAAACCGTATTCGACAATACATTGAATTATAACTATGAGTTCAACAAGAATCATGTTTTGGATGCCGTAGCCGGTATCTCCTTTGAACGTGGTATAAGCCGTAGTACAAGAATGAATAGCCAGACTTATCCGGATAATGATATTTACACCAATTTAGGAAGTGCCGCAAGCATCTCATCTTGGGGTAACGGATATAATGCAAGTGGTCTGTTCTCTTCATTTGCCCGTATCAATTATAAATTAATGGAGCGCTACCTGTTCACTTTTACAGGGCGTTATGATGGTTCATCCATGTTTGGTTCGAACAACCGTTATGGTTTCTTCCCTTCAGGAGCCATTGCATGGCGTATCTCTCAGGAAAAATTCATGAAAAACCTGACATTCATTAATGATTTGAAATTACGTGCCAGCGTAGGTACTACCGGTACCCAAAACTTAACCAGCTTCTCTAATCGTGATTTATACGAAGCAACCAGTTATAATAACCTGTCAGCCATTATACATAAACAAGTGGGTAACCGCGACATCCGTTGGGAAAAATCGACCCAATATGATTTAGGTCTTGATTTCGCATTGTTCGATTACCGACTGACCGGTTCTATCTCCGGCTATATCAAAGATACCAAAGACTTGATCTGGTCATTTGATTTCCCGCCCAGTGCAACCGGTGGCTCTATGCAGATGAACCGTAATATCGGAGCATTGACCAACCGCGGTATTGAAATAAACCTGGTAGGCCGTGTATTATCTACTAAAGACTGGAACTTGGACCTGACCTTGAATATGTCACATAACAAGAATAAAGTCACCAAACTGGTTGAAGAAGGTAGAGCACAATCAGCTATGAATGTAGTAGTTCAAGGCAGCTATGCCGACCAAGTATTGGCTGTAGGCTATCCAATGGGAGCTTTCCATGGTTATGAATATGCCGGGATCATACAAGATCAAGCCAGAATAGATGAATTGAATGCCTATGCTAAATCAAAGGGACAAAGTTATTACGATGGTAACTCATTAAAACCGGGACATTTGGAAATTAAGGATTTAAATGGAGATGGAATCATCAACTACAATGACCGTGTTATTATCGGTAATCCGGATCCGGATCTGTTCGGCGGTCTGACTGCCAATTTATCTTATAAACAATTCAGCCTGTTCGCCAACTTCGGATATCAGATCGGTGGTTTGAAGATTTATAACAAAACATTGCAGAATCTACCCGGACAATTAACCGGTTTGATTGACTATGGATTGAATGACAGATGGTCTGACACCAACAAAGATGCCAAATACCCGGCCTTGTATATAGGTGACGGTGTACCTAGACTAACCGATCATGAATTGTTTAATGCCTCCTTCTTCCGTTTGCAGGAAGTGCGTCTGACTTATAATTTACCTTTAAACAAAGTAATTAAAGGACAACTATTTGTCTCGGCTACCAATTTGTTCACGCTCACCTCTTATCCGGGAACAGACCCTGCTACCGTAAACAGTAACAGCAACTATGGCGGTAACTATGAAACCTCCACTTATCCGGGTTTCCGCTCTTTCTCGGCTGGTTTAAAAATTAACTTATAATCATTTAAATGTATAATCGAATGAAAAAATATATATTCTTAGCTTTACTTACAATGGGCGTTTCCTCGTGCCAGTTGGTAGATGTCTTGGACCAAAAGCCCGAATTCGAAGCAGATTTAGACGGTGCCATCACAACACCCGCTGCTGTAGAGTTAGCCTTAAACGGAATCTATTACTCCTTGCCCGGAAATGGATTCAATGTCATATTTCCTACAGTAAGTGGTTCCTTCAAAGCCGGGACCATGTGGCGTCAAGAAATTGTCAGCGCCGGTAATGCCGTTTACTACTCCGAACGAATGTTGCCTACCCTATCATTCAGTGATGCAACGGAATGGGATGCAGATTACGCTGTAATCAAAAACGCCAACTTCCTGGAAACAGCCTGTAACCGCATGAGTGACGGAGAGTTCTCCGGAAACCGTAGAGCCGAAGTGTTAGGTGAAATAGCCTATTTACGCGCTTTGGCCTACTTCAATATCCTGGTTCGTTACTGCGAATTTTGGGATATGAATAGTGAATACGGGGTTGTCATGCGTAATGAAGCTCCATCCGTATCCAATGCTCTAAAGGCACGTAGCTCCGTAGCCGATTCTTATCAATATATTCTGGATCAACTGGAAATAGCTATTGAAAAAGCTCCTGATTGGAAAAAGCTTTCACAAGCTTCTAAAGAAGCAGCCAAGGCATTAAAGGCAAGAGTATTGCTGTATGCAGGAAAATACACAGAAGCGGTAGCAGCAGTTAATGATGCAATTGATACAAATTCTCCATTGCCGGAAGCAAACTATGGTGACGTTTTTGATAAGTTTTCAACAACCAAAGAGATTCTATTCGCTCGTGTATTCGACCAAAAAGATGCCACCAACACTTCAACCCGTCAGCAATGTTACGGTAACAGCCCCACGAAAAAACAAGGTTACTGGGGGCCCACCAATGAGTATGTGGAACTGGTGGGGGATGATCCTCGCGCCGATGCCATCTTCTCTAAAGTAGACAGCCTGATGGACAGCCGCAGTTCTGCGGTAGCCTACAACCTGAAATCGGTAAAGAAGCTGCTGAATGATGCCAATGACATGCCTGTCATCTTCAGCCGTGTTTCTGAACTTTATCTGATAAAAGCCGAAGCCTTGTATCGTTCGGGAGCCTCTATATCCGAAGCCTACGCACCGATCCGTAAACTACGCGAAAGAGCAGGAGCCGAAATAATTCTTCCAGCCAATAACGAAGAACTGGAAACCGCCATATTCAACGAATGGATGCTGGAATTGTCTTTCGAGAACTGGCATGAATGGTTTGCCATGATCCGTTTTGCAGGATACACAGAGAAACCCGATTTCACCCGTCTGCTTGCTTTGAACAAGACGTTAAGAGAAGCTTTGGAAAAAGAATATGAAAAATCGGAAGCACAAGGAGACAATTATTACCAACGCATCATAGACCGCCGTATCGATGCCATTCCGTCATCAGAAATCAGTTCTAATCTGGAATGTAAACAAAACCCTGGTTATTAACATATTAAATTCAAAGACATGAAAAAATATATCTTACTCATTTTCGCATGTATCTATGCGATTCACTTAAATGCCCAGAATGCAGGAATCAATTTCCTGCACGGCACTACTTGGGCAGAAGCCGTAGCCAAGGCCAAAGCAGAAAATAAACTGATATTCATTGATTTCTATACCCAATGGTGCGGACCTTGCCTGAATATGGCACAAACCGTATTCTCTTTGCCTACAGTGGGTTACTACTATAACCAAACTTTCATCAACCTCAAAATTGATGCTGAAGAAGGTGAAGGAATTACATTAGCCAAGAAATACGGTGTACGCAGTTATCCCACCTATGCATTCATAGATCCTGCTACCGAAGAAATTGTTCATCGCAGCAGTAGCCGTCAGACTCCCGAACAGTTTATTCAGACAGGAAAAGACGCAAACATTCCTACCAAACGTTCTTTTTACCTGCAAGACCAATATACCAAAGGAAACAGGGAGCGTGCTTTTTTAATTGATTACATCAATTATCACTATTCAGTCTATGCACGCAATAACGTACAAGCCGCTTTTGATGAATTAATAAAAGGAGGTGCCAAACTGACTGATCCGAATGTATGGGAAGTATATGTAAACACCATCAATGGCATGAACCCGTACCTGAAGCAAGTATCAGACAATTATGCGGATTTCTGCCAGCGTTTCGGCAAAAAAGCTGTTGACGCTAAATTGGCAAAAGAAACTTCATACGGCGAATTGGCGGAAATTGAAGCCTTATGCAACTATGAAGGAAAAGATTTCAATCTGAAAATGATCCGTATCAATAATGATATCCGGGAACAAAAGTATGAAGCGGCAGCTACCCAGATTGATGCGATGATTGCAGACACCACAGTCAATCAGCAAGAGTTAATCAGTAGACTGAAATTTATCGCCCGTTTGGGATACAAAGCAGAGGAACTTCCCGAATTCTGGTTCAACAAATGTGTAGGCTATCTGCAATACATTGCTTATAACCAAACAGACAGAGATGATGCTTTCATCCATCAGGAATATGCAGCCGCCTTGGAAATGGTGCTTCGCAAACTGAACGGCAAAGCCCCCATCCCTGCCTGCCTCAGCACAGAACCCGCATACGGAAAGAAAGTCTATAACATGCGTCCCGATGCATTGAAAATGAAACCTAAAAGAAAAAAATAAGATGAGAACTCTAAAATCCATCATGGTACTTGGCCTTGCGCTGAGTACCTTTACCGCTACAGAAGCTGCAAAGCTCACTTTTAAGGTCACCAATCCCAATGAGAAGGTCAAAGTGAGATTGACTTTCAGCCAAAGTGGCGAACAAAAAGAAGTGGCGATTGATGCCGCTGGAAACGGCAACATAGAAATCACAGGATTCACTCCGCAATATGTAACCATGCAATACACACGCGGACGCCGTACTCTTTATCTGGATCCCAATCAAGACCTTACCTTGTCATTCGACAGTGACAACATGTGGAGAAACACAACCTTTGAAGGAGCAGGTGCCGCTATCAACACCTATCTGGGAAGCAAAGAGCTCCAATCACTCGGTATGCCCGATATGAAAATGCAAGAGGCCGCCCTCATACACAAAGGGGACAGCCTGTACGCAGCCAATTGCCAAGTATTGGAAGCCGCAAAACTTCCAGCCGATTTCACTACACAGGAAAAAATACGTTTGCAATTCTATACGTATTATTATTTCTCCAAATACGCTTTGTATCATCCTCATTTTGGAAAGGATGACAACTATATTCCTTCCAAAGCATATTATGAAAAACTGGAAGCTATTACTCCGATCAATGCCGGTTTATTAGCTCTAAAAGAATATAAGGCTTTTCTTCCCGATGCTATCAGCGCCTTTAGTAATAAAGGAAAAACAGTTGCATCAAGTTCTACAGAACAAAGTGTAAACTACGTAGATGCAACCATACAGGATGAAAAGGTTGCAGAATTTCTGATTGACCAATTTGTTTATAACTTTGTAGACAATAACGGGCTGGATGAAGCAGACGGGCTGATTGTCCTATTCCGCAAACATGTGAAGGATGCAAAGTCCATAGAAAAATTCAACGCACTTTGTACCAAGTGGGAAAAATTAAGATCAGGCAATCCCTCAGCAGCTAGCTTCTCCTATCCGGATATCAATGGAAAAACAGTATCTTTGGCAGATTTGAAAGGGAAATATATCTATATTGACGTGTGGGCTACCTGGTGTGGCCCTTGCCGTGGAGAACTTCCTGCGTTAAAGGAATTGGAAGAGAAATATGCAGGAAAGGATATTCATTTTGTCAGCCTGTCATGCGACAAGAACAAAAAGGCATGGGAGAACATGGTAACAAAGGATCAACTAAAAGGGATCCAGTTACACATGGGAACAGACAGGACCTTTATGGATGCTTACCTCATCAACGGCATTCCCCGTTTTATCCTGCTGGATCGGGATGGCAAAATCATCTCTGCCAATATGACCCGTCCGTCAGATCCCAAGACAGCAGAGAAGTTCAATGAACTGTTAGGACTATAAAACTCTCTCTTATATTAAACATTAATCTAACGATAGGCTTTCTTCGTGAGGAGAGGGCCTATTCTATTTGTTTTAGCCAGGAGAACGATACAGAAAAAGAATAAAAGACACGAACTATACAGATCTTACAGTATTGTCTAAAACACCTGTAATTTCCGTATAATTCGTGCCCGAACAATTTAAATACGATGATTTTTATTGTAGGAATGAAATCAGCACACCGGCAGCCACGGCAGAACCGATAACTCCTGAAATGTTACTTGCCATACAATATTGAAGCACATGATTTTTGGGGTCATACTTCAAAGCAATTTCATTAGCCACACGGCTGGCCATGGGCACAGCACTCAAACCTGTAGCCCCAATCAGTGGATTGATCTTCTTCTTAGTGAAAAGATTCACCAACTTCACAAACAAGATACCACCGGAAATAGACAAGGCAAACGCCAAGAAACCACCTATCACAATACCGATAGTAGTCCAATTCAAAAATGCCTCCGTAGTCATTGTCGCACCGACTGACAACCCCAAGAAGATAGTTGCCGCATTCATGATACTATTTGAAGCTGCATCAAACAAACGTGAAGTATCACTACCTATTTCCTTAATCAAGTTACCAAACATCAACATACCAATCAAAGGCACTGCACTTGGCACAAACAGAGCGACCACCGTAGTCACTACAATCGGAAATACAATCTTCAGCACACGAAGATTCTTGATTTCTACCGAAGAAGGATATTTCTTTTCCTGTTCCTTCATATTGATACTCAATTCTTTCTTCGTACACCAGATTTTCACAACCAACGGAATGATAACGGGTACCAGAGCCATATACGAATAAGCGGCAATAGCAATCGGCCCTAGCAAATGGGGAGCCAGTTTAATAGTGGTAAAGATAGCGGTAGGACCGTCTGCTCCACCAATAATACCCAATGAAGCCGCCTCTTTCGGAGTGAACCCCATCAAGATAGCTACCAACAATACTGTGAAAATACCCAACTGTGCAGCAGCTCCGAAAATAGAAAGCCGCAAATTACGCAACATCGGACCAAAGTCTGTCAAAGCACCTACCCCCATAAAAATGATAGGCGGAAGAAAACCGGTCTTAATCAACATGTAGTAGATAAAGTTCATCAGGCCCAAGTCGTGCGCAATTTCGTGCAACGGCATTTCCCAGATGTTCTTCAGTGCTCCATTCACCATTACCATGCCGTTTTCATCGGCCTGGACAACCCCCATCTCACCACCGGGAAAGTTAGCCAGCAACACTCCGAAAGCTATCGGAATCAGCAGCAGCGGTTCGTACTTTTTCTTGATCCCCAAGTAAAGTAAGATGAACGCAATGGCATACATTATCAAGAATTGCGGTTCAGCAATAATATTGCTGAAAGCAGTCATATCATAAAGTCTTTCAAATATATCTTCCATTATACTATTTTCATTAATACGTCATCCTCTGAAACCGTGTCACCCGAATTAGCGCAAATAGCAGTTATAGTACCGTCATATTCCGCACGGATCGCATTATAGGTCTTCATTGCTTCGACGTAACAAATCACATCACCTTTATTAACCTTTTCACCCACCTTCTTCGGAGTTTCCTGGGCATTCTTTACTAGGAAGAATTTACCTTCCAACGGAGAAAGCACATCTTTCCCTTCCCCTACCGGAGCAGGAGCAGCTTGTGCGGGAACTGCACCCGAAGCAGCTGTCAGCGTAGCAGGATCTACAGCACCATATGCCACTGTAACGCGATAAGGTTGCCCGTTCACATCCACCGTCAATACCTTGGTCTTGTTTTCAGCTTCGACAGGAGTAGTGGCATTCGCTTTCTCCTCACGACGTTTCTTCACATCTGCCAAGAAGTCTTCTTTTGCCTTCCCGCTCTTATAAGCTTCATACTGGGCCGGATGCATGGCATACTCAAACAGTTCTTCGTCATCCTGTCCTTTATCCCATTGTTTTTCAAGCATCATCTTGCGATATTTTTCCAACTGGTCGGGATAATTGTCCTGCGGATTGCCATCAAAGAACTTGCGGCCTTCACGTTCTGCCTTTTCAATAATTTCAGGGGCCAGTTTACCCGGTAAACGTCCCGCTTTACCCAAAATCATATCCCAAATATCATCGGCAATCATTCCCCAACGTTCCTTACCTTTCTCCATAGCCATTACATTCATCATGGCAAGGTTCTTCACATACTGGCTGAACGGAGTAACCAAAGGAGGATAACCCACACGCGGCCATACGTAAGCAACTTCATTGAACAACTTGATCAACAATTCATCCTGAGTCATAAACGGCAGGTTACGTTTTGCCTTGTACTTGTTGATAGATTCCAGATTCGTTTCAAGATCGGCCATCAAACTTCCCATCATGCCGCCCGGCAATCCCGGAGCAATCAGTAAAGAATTCATCAGACGGTTTTTGGGACTGATATATAAACCAAGGAAATCATCCATAAACTCCTGAATCATGGAACGCACTTTCATATACGCTTCCATATTAATTTCGGGCACTTTAAATCCGGCATCTTTCAACATGGCTTGCACACTAATCAAATCAGCATGGCCGGTTCCCCATGACAATGGTTCCATACCTACATCAATATAGTCGCAACCAGCCTGGCATACTTCCAAAATAGAAGCCATATTGAATCCGGGCCCCGCATGAGAGTGATACTGTATAGGAATATTTTTAATCTTCTTGATTCCGGCAACAATCTTTCCCAATGAAACGGGACGTCCGATGCCGGCCATATCTTTAATACAGATTTCATCGGCTCCGGCTTCTATAAGCTGCTTGGCCATATTCACATAATATTCCACAGTATGTATCGGAGAAAAAGTGATACAGAGCGAACATTGTGAAATCATTCCGGCTTCGTGAGCATAGCCGATAGAAGGGATAATATTGCGGACATCATTCAATCCGCAGAAAGTACGGGTAATATCTGTTCCTTGCGCATGTTTAACCTTATAGAATAATTTACGGACATCTGCCGGGACGGGACTCATGCGGAGACCGTTCAGCGCACGGTCCAGCATATGAGTCTGGATGCCTGCTTCGTGGAAGGGTTTCGTCCACTCGCGCACAGCTCTATTCGGATTTTCACCAAACAATAAATTTACCTGTTCAAAACCACCACCATTTGTTTCCACACGGGCGAAACAGCCCATTTCAATAATAGCCGGGGCAACCTTAACCAACTGGTCTACACGAGGCACGTACTTACCCGCACTCTGCCACATATCGCGGAAGACCAGACTAAATTTTACTTCTCTTTCCATTTTTGATAAATGTGTTTTTCTTTTTTTGGATTATAACTTCTCAATCTTTATCACCTGACCTTTACCTGCTGTCAAAATCTCAACTGCCGCCTTAATAGCATCCATAGCACCAGTATCTGCCGTAGGTGCTACAGCAGGTGCTTTTTTGGGGGTCTCTTCGGGGGCCACTTTGTTGACAACAGTAATAAGGTACTTGCTTAGATAGATAACGATGAGGAGAATGACAAAGACGGTCGCCATACCGACCACCATCAACATCAATCCAACTCCTATGTTCTCCATAATTTTCAGTGTTATTAATAGTACTTACTACACTCATAGGTTATTCAAAGCCTAAAAAGTGCTCAAATTTAGCCATTTCGGCTTTACTTCTATCATAAATGGAATACAAAATATGCAAAATTATCAGAAAATAAGAAGAGTCTAAAGAAATGTGCTTAAAATCCGGAACAGTCATCAGGTCAAGAAATTAACAGTACCTTCATCCACTGTAAAAGGAAATTGAATCTGCCTGCCCGATGACACTCCGAAAGGTGGTTTTGTGATTTTTTAAAGAAGGATTTCATTTAATGGTTTCCGCTTCTTTTCTGTAGGTTCATCCTCCGCATAACCGACCGGAATCAAAACGGCCGGTTCCAAATTTTCCGGCAGTCCCAAAACCTCACTGCATTGCGGAGCATCAAAATTACAAACCCAACAAGTACCCAGTCCTTGTTCGGCAGCAGCCAGACAAAGATGTTCTACTGCAATAGCAATATCAATATCAGCATGATCCTTATTATCGGCACGGCGATGCCAAGACTCATTATGATCCACACAAGCCACTATGATACAAGGAGCCGTAGCAAGCCATTCCCGTTTATAACATGAATACAACGCTTTCAGTACGGCCTCATCTGTAACAATACGGAAACGCCATGGTTGAAAATTAACTGCAGATGGTGCAAAACGTACACATTCCATGATATAATCCAACTTTTCAGCCTCAACAGGACGATTGGCATATTTGCGTGCAGAATAGCGCGCCTTCACTAATTCTAGAAAGTTCATAAGCATTATTATTAGTTTGCATACAAAAATAGTAACTTTGCACCGATAAAAGAAGTACAAATATGAAGAAACTTGTAATATTCGACCTGGACGGCACATTACTGAACACCATTGCCGACCTGGCTGCCGCCACCAACCAAGCCTTACAATATTATGGCTATCCTACACATGAAACGGAAGCATACCGCTTTTTTGTAGGAAACGGAATCAATAAATTATTTGAGCGTGCTCTGCCTGAAGGGGAACGTACGGAAGAGAATGTATTAAAGATACGTTCACAATTCATCCCTTATTATGATGAGCACAATGCCGATTTAAGCCGCCCTTATCCCGGTATCTCCGAATTATTAAAAACACTGCAACAGCAAGGGATCATGATAGCGGTCGCCTCCAATAAATACCAGGCAGCTACCCGAAAGTTAATAGCACACTATTTTCCAGAAATAAACTTTGTGGAAGTACTGGGACAACGCGAAGGTATCCCCGCAAAACCCGATCCATCCATCATAAACGAAATCATGACAAAAGCAGGAGTCAAACAGGAAGATATACTTTATGTAGGTGATTCTAATGTAGATATGCAAACAGCGCATCATGCCGGAGTAACAGCTATAGGTGTGGCATGGGGATTCCGGCCGCGCACAGAATTGGAAGCCTTACATCCGGCACATATCATAGAAAAAGCAGAAGAATTACTTCCGCTTCTCCTTTCATGATTATTTTCATTAAATAGATAATTCATCAAGCACCTTGATAAGCGATTTATCAAGGGGCTTGTCTTTTTTAATTGCCTCAGAAAAAGGTACATATACCACCTCATCGTTATGAATGCCAATCATCACGTTGCGCTGCCCTTCCAATATGGCATCAATAGCTCCCGCCCCCAGACGGCTGGCAAGAATACGGTCATAAGCACTAGGCGAACCTCCACGTTGCAAATGCCCTAAAATGGTAACACGCACATCATATTGAGGATATTCTTTCTTGACACGCTCTGCATAATGCATGGCACCTCCGTCTTTCGGACTCTCGGAAACAATAACAATACTGCTATTCTTTGTCTTACGAAAACCGCGCCCGATAAATTTCTCCAATTGATCCACATCCGTACGATCTTCAGGAATAATCGCTGCCTCAGCACCAGAAGCAATGGCACTGTTTTGAGCCAGAAAACCGGCATCACGTCCCATCACTTCCACAAAGAATATACGGTCGTGAGAGGTTGCCGTATCACGGATTTTATCCACACATTCCACAATCGTATTTAAAGCCGTATCGTAACCTATGGTAAAGTCAGTACCATAAAGATCATTATCTATTGTACCAGGTAACCCGATACAAGGCACATCATATTCTTCCGCAAAAATCCGGGCTCCTGTAATAGAACCATTTCCACCTATAATCACCAAAGCATCAATTCCTTCTCGCTGCATAGTATCGTATGCTTTCTTGCGTCCTTCTACTGTTTGGAATTCAGCAGAACGGGCTGTCTTCAACATCGTTCCTCCACGTTGAATAACACTGCTCACATCCTGGGTGGTCAGTTCCTTCACTTCTCCATTAATCAGCCCTTCATATCCTCTATAAATACCCTTCACTTTAAATCCGTTACAAATTGCACTCCGGGTTACCGCACGGATAGCGGCATTCATGCCAGAAGCATCCCCTCCGGATGTCAGCACTCCAATACATTTAATTGTTTTCATATATTCGTATGTTAGCTTTTATCGTTACCTAAGGTACGACAAACATTATACCATATAGAACTAATATTTATTATAATTGTTCTTTTTTTATTCCTTTTGCACGAAGTCCTGACATTCGTTTCAAGAGTTTTTCTACAATAAAAAATTAATATGAGCGAATCAACCATCTCCAAAGAAACAAACAGTGAATGATTTGAACATTTCACCCTTTTGTTACGTTTATATAAATATAGTATAAACAAAAAAAATAAAAACGTATTATGTCAGTCATTTATAAATTCTTATTTCCATCCAAGCCCGATGGCACTGCTATGTCACTTCTGATATTAGCTTTACGAATCCTGTTTGGTATTTTACTCATGTCGCACGGTGTACAGAAATGGGCCAACTACGATGTCATGTCCGGCAGTTTTCCCGATCCTTTAGGAATAGGCAGCCAACTTTCACTGGTACTGGCTATTTTTGGTGAAATGGTTTGTTCGATGGCTTTCATTTTCGGATTCCTTTATCGCTTGACAATGATTCCGATGATCTTCACCATGTGTATCGCATTCTTTGTTGTTCATGGTTCTGATCCTTTCGCCGTTAAAGAATTAGCCTTTATTTATCTGGTAGTATTCATATTATTGTATATAGCAGGACCGGGTAAATTCTCACTAGATCATTTCATAGCCAAAGCACTTGCCTCCCATAAGAAATAACCGATTCAGATATGTTTCAAGAAACGTTCTATATCTGCTTCCAATTTTTTATAAAGAGGTGATAACTTATAGCTGGTATGTTTGCGGAGTACAATGTCTACTCCCAACTGCCGGCGCTGATAGCTGGTCAGTTCATTATGAAACTGCATATTATGCTCTGCCAGTTCTTTAATCTCCGTTTCACGTTCACGGCGTAACACATTGCAGACAGGTACTAACAATCTCATCACTACACTATCCATAATGTGATGTCCTTGAATAAACATATAGGTATTGTCCTCATTCACTCCCAATTTGGCAAATTCCCCCTTCATCGCCTCTATTTCCTCCAAGGCTTTCGGATGGCGGCGTTCCAGTTCCAATAATTTACGCCTCACCCTGCGGCTCATACTCTCTAAACTCCGTTCAAGATGATAGACACTGATCCTATCTAATTTTACATACGAACAGAAATCAAGCAAAGAGAATTCGGAAAGATTATGTTTTCTATAAAACCACACCGACCAGATGAACAACGGATAAGCTATTTGAGAATACATACGCATAAAAGCGACAAAATCCACCAATGGATGATCATTCAACGTTGCCATGACACAAACCTCATGCAATGCTTCAGCATAACACTGATAGTTTTCTATAGCATATGCATAGGTATGAAAAACATATTTGTTATTTATTATATAACGTGAGGTATGGGTAGCACCCTGCAACAGATAATCATAATCACTATCTACACAAGCTATCATATTTTGTCCCAACCGAGGTCCCAGTTCATTCATCAGCACAGACTTCTTACCTTTAGCCAAAGTGGTTTTCGAAGGAAGCATCACTTCGAAATAACGAGTTTCATTTTCGTATTCACCTAACAAGGTACGCCAGAATGAAATATCATCATAACTCTCAACGTATGCAATAATCTTGCGTCGCGAACATTTAGGCTTCAATTTGTTGGCCGCACCAATATATAAGGAGGACAGATTCTCGGACAATCTTTTTCCCATAGTATCGTCGTTAGAAATTGTTTATTTTGTAATATCACTCACCTCGGTCACTGCATCCAGCCAGCCATCCATAATCACAGCAGGCGAATGAGTTGTCAATACAATCTGTACATTAGGATTCAATTGCCGTATCAATGAAATAAGGCGTTGCTGCCATTCCACATGCAAGGATACTTCAGGCTCATCCATAAACAAGACCCCGCGGCGATTGTCTTGCACCAGAACCGTCAGCAAAATAACCAAAATCTGCTTCTCGCCGGAAGACAGTTGATAAGGATAAAGTATATCTCCATCCTGTTCAAACAAAATCTCATTGCTTTTACGAATGATTTTCTTACCGGTCTCACCAAACAAGTCATCCATCAGATTCTGGAATTTTGTCTTGGGGTAAGACATCTCGGCGGCACGAAGCTGACCGTCAGGACCATCGGAGGTAAGGCACTCGATGATGCGGTTACCGATATTTACCTGATAATCCAGATAACGCCGTTGCAACTGATAAAGTTGCCAATCCAATTCTGTCTTAACATTCTTATCCGCCATCTTTTCGAGAAGTTCCGAATGAATCAACGGACGGTCAAAACTACGGATTACATCAAAGTGTATCTGGGTAGCATCTTCCGGAGAGAAGACAAAATGTACACCGGGAGCCGAACCGTTACTCAACGCTCCACCTTCCAAAGCCGTCAGGCTATTCACAGATCTGTTCAGGATAGTGCTCTTGCCGATACCATTCACTCCGCTCAGAATATTGACATCCGGACGCAGTTCCCATGAGATATCTTTACGGCCCCAAAGCCGCTTTATCTCGATACGTTTTATATAATCAGCTTGTTTTTTCATTTTTGATAGATTTACTTGTAAGCAAAGATAGAAAATATAAAAAAAACCTCCTACATTTGCACTGTTATTTAAGGTAAAAAGAATGGCTATTCAAAAGTACAAAGGACATTTGGCATTGCTAGGCGCTGCCATAATGTGGGGATTAATGTCCCCAATTGGTAAAACGGCGTTAGAAAACGGTATTTCAGGCCTTTCCCTCGCTACATTTCGAATGACAGGAGGTGCTATCTGTTTTTGGATAGCTTCTATTTTCGCTCCTAAAGAACAAGTAAAGCCGCACGACTTGATGATGTTGTTCTTTGCAGGGTTGTTGGGTATCGTCCTGAATCAGGGATGTTTTACTTTCGGACTATCACTGACTTCCCCCATCGATGCTTCCATTGTAACAACCACAGCCCCTATCGCCACTATGATTGTCGCTGCCATTTATCTGAAAGAACCGGTTACAGGGAAAAAAGTGATTGGCATTTTTCTAGGTTCCATCGGAGCTTTAACACTCATACTAAGCAGCCAGGGCTCAACAGATGGAAAAGGCGGAAGTATTCCGGGAGATTTGCTTTGCCTGTTGGCACAAATCAGTTTCTCATTCTATCTGGCTATTTTCAAAGGACTGATCAGCAGATACAACATATTTACTTTAATGAAATGGATGTTCACCTATGCAGCCATCTGCTTTATTCCATTTTCCTATCATGAGGTCTCGACCATACATTTTCACGAAATTTCCACTTCCACATGGGCCTGTGTAGCCTATGTCATTGTAGGTGGAACATTCCTTGCCTATATTCTGATGATGATCGGACAGAAAACATTGCGCCCTACTGTCATCAGTATGTACAACTATGTGCAGCCTATTGTAGGAACCAGTGTCTCTATCTTGTTAGGAATGGGAACCTTCGGTGTTGCCAAAGGAATAGCTGTGGCACTGGTATTCACGGGAGTTTATATTGTAACCCAAAGTAAAAGCCGTGAACAGATGCTGGCAGAACAAGCAGCCAAGAAAGAATAACCTCAACTACACTGCAATCCGAAACCAGACACTCTTCACCGACCATAAAAGCCGTATCCACTCTACTTTTGAGTAACGATACGGCTTTTATGTATTTAAAGGAATTCTCAGCCAATTGGCTCTTCCAATTTCAGTTTCTCCAAATATGCTTTCGTATCCGCCCAAAGCTGTCTTGCCTGCGGATGATTCATAAACTTATCCTTTACTTTTTTAGGCTTGCAAGAAGCAAACATCTGTCCTGTAACTTCTTTCCATCGCTCATCCAAAAGCAAACTGACAGCTGTCGCAGCTCCTTGCTTCGGAGTACGGATACAAGGACGGAACAGTATGTCGGTCAACGGATCAAACCACATATCCATACGGATGATATTGGTAGAAACAATACCGGGATCGGCAGCATTGACGGTGATTCCCTCTGCTTTCAACCTTTCAGAAAGTTCACGGGTAAAAAGCCACAAAGCCAACTTTGTATTGCTGTAAACAGGGATACGCCAAAAACTTCCTCTCTTTCCACGAACAAAAAATTCAGGAGTAATCTTCCCTATGGAATACGTACAAGAAACCATGTTCACAATCCGGGTTCCCTGCCCCATCAGAGGTAATAATTTCAAGGTCAGTAAAAAAGGGGCCACATAGTTCACGGCTACCGTATATTCCAAACCATCCTCCGTTGTAATCAAACCTCCGGAACTCATGGTTCCCGCATTGTTCATCAGTAAGTCGATATGTTTTCCACGCCCCAACAAATCTTCTGCGATATTAGTCACAGAAGCCATAGAAGAAAGGTCAACCTGTCTGACTTCTATCTCTTTATTGCCTGTTTCCAAAATCAACTGGTTCTTACGCTCCTCTCCTTTGAAAAGAGTGTAGCACAACATAATTACATGATAACCGGCCTGTGCTACCGCACGGGTTATTTCGGTTCCCATTCCTCCATCGGCACCGGTTATTATGGCTAATTTACTCATTGGTTCTCTAATTTTTCTATTTCACGTTCCAAGCAAAGGGGCAATTTCTCTTCCAAATGTTTGTGGCATGCCATATCAATAGTATACATTCTCGCAATGCAATAATTACTATGACCGCAATTGCAACGCGCCTTTTCTTCAGTGCGCAACCGATTCACAAAACCAGGTTCATTCAGCAACGCCCTTCCCATCTGTACAAATTCAAAACCATCATCCAATACCTCATCTATCTTTTCACGAGATACCAGCCCCCCCACATATACTAACGGAATTTCCTTTATTTCTGTTCTGAATCTCAATGCATCTTCCAAAAAATAAGCCTCTTTGAAAGGTACTGTCGGAATCATCCATTTGCCTACCATACGCACCCCATATTTCAGCCACCAACAGTTCATATAATGTGTCATACTTTTTATAGGCATCGCTCCCCGCATGACATACATAGGCGCTTTGCTTACAAAACCTCCACTCAGCACCAACGCATGAGCCCCGTCCTGTACCAACCGTTTCGCTACCTGCACAGCTTCATCTATTTCCATTCCTCCTTTAAAACCGTCACGCATATTGGTTTTTACCAGAACGGCCATGTCATTACCTGCGGCACGCATCACTTCCTCCATCACCATATCCATAAAGCGCATACGATTCTCCAACGAGCCGCCGAACTCGTCTTTACGATGATTGGTGTAAGGTGAAAGAAACTGACTGATAAGATAGCCATGCCCCGCATGTATCTCCACCGCGTCAAATCCGGCCTCACGCGCCCAGTTGACCGACTGACCGTATGCCTTTGCCATCTGCGGCAGTTCCTCCTTGCGCAAGCCACGCACGAAAGTAGGCGAATAAAGATTAAAACCGGAAGAAGCTCCTACGGGTGTTACCCCACAAATACTTTTGTGCGACATATTTCCACAATGTCCCAACTGAATGCTTACGGCAGCCCCTTCTTTATGAACCGCATCGGTTATTTCCCTTAATCCCGGTATAATTTCAGGGCGCATCCACAATTGCCTGTCGAAAGAAAGGCCACTCTGTGTAACTGCTGCATAAGCAATAGTAGTCATTCCCACTCCACCTGCCGCCACCGAGCAGTGATAATCCTTCAATTGCCGGGACGGAGCATTGCCCGGACACATACTCTCAAAAGCAGCCGAACGAATCGTACGGTTACGCAAAGTCAGCGGTCCGATAGAAGCGGGAGTAAATAATTTAGAGTTCATCATTCATATGTTATGTTTCGCTTTCATCATTTCCTGAAACAGAAACGATATACTATTCAAATTCAATAAATAAAAGGAATCATTCTTTTCTTTTTTCCTACCGCATCCTTACCAAACTCTTCCCGATAACGGTTACGGATGGAATTGGCACGTGGAGCCAGATTAGCAAACGTCCACAGCACAAACACCCATGCAGCGGGCGAACAAGTGAGTACGGCAAACCCTATCCATTCCACCAACTCGCCAAAATAGTTGCCCGAAGTGACATATCGGTACATTCCCTTCTGCGGCAAATAATGGCGTGTATCGCCCGGTTTACGTAAATGGCGGATCACACTGTCGGAATGTAGATTAATGCCCATCCCTATAAAGAACAAAATAACCCCAAGCCAAAAAGAAGAAGTACTGAGCCAGGCATCTGTATAGAGTCCTTCCGGAGCCAGATAGAACAACCATTCGCCCTGCATCAGTCCGTTCAGGACATTAAAGACCACTCCCATCAACATAATGGCAAGGGGCATCCGGCTCTTTCCTTTCATCAGGAAAGGGAAGATAAAAGAGCGCTGGAAATAATGTAATTCAAAAAGAAGAAAAAAGAGGAAAGGAGCGGCATCAAAACGCACGCTGCTGTTCCACCACAGATAAAGCATTACAAGGAATACAGGCGCTTCCATCAGTACCCAACCTAATTTATTGTTCACTGAAAGTCCCCATTTCGGGGTGTGGAACATACCATAACCGGCACGTACATAATAGAGGGCTACAAATACAATCACCGCAAGTGCGGACATTGCCAATAGCAAAAATTCAAAAGTCTGTTGTCCCATACTCGTTCCTCCCTGTATTAAATTTAGTAAGTCACTAACAAATTTAAGGGAAAAATCAGAGGAAAGCAACAATTAAGAGATTTTTTGCAAGAAAAGGATACGATTTTTATCGCAGAGAAGACTTTACTTAGAGAGGTATGTACTATTTTCTACAGGTTTTCCATTGATTTCCGACTTCCCTCCCCCGCCAATCATCAAAGTACCATCACGTTGCATTTCAGCATCAGACATATACAGGAAGCTCGTAACGCCATTAGCAAACTGGACATGCTTTTTTATTGTACCCAGACTTAGACACAGAAAAAAGAGTTAGGATAAGATACATAAAATGTACCTAGATTTTATATCAAGCAATTTCATGACTAAACTTTCGGTGTCCACACTTCATTGTGGACACCGAAAGTTTAGTCATGGATATACTGTTTAATCATATTGTCAAAATTTGTTCTAAACTCTTGTGCCTCCTCAGAAATTGAACTTAAAAAAGGATTAAGGACTTTACAACCGTTTCGCCCCCAATATTCTAATTGGCTATTAAACCATTTTTTTGCATTTTGGCGCCCCAGTTCACCTCCTGCATTTATTTGTTCCATGGAATACTCTCGGAAACAGAATTGTTTTGTGTACCCATCTGCAATCTTAGACCATAATGGGTCTACATCAGATAGATTATACAAATAAGAGGCCAATAGTCTTTCTGGAGACTTATTTCCCGGTAAAATCAAAATGTTATCTGCATTGTTGATTTTCCTGAGATCATTTTTATTCATTCTAACATCCCCATCTAATATAACAATAGAATATGGATATATAAAAGCAGGCACTCTTTTGGTTACAAGTTCCATTAATGTTGAACATGGTAATGTTACATCCACAAAATCCAACACAAAAGCCTTGCTCTTTAAAATAGCTTTTACAAATAAGATATTTTCCTTGTCTTCCGTATATGCTGTAATTCTATTTTTCTTGCGATTATTTCCTTCTGCAACAACATTTAAATCCAATTGAATGCCTTTGAAGTTCACGCCCTGTTTAATTGCAATCTTATCATCAACCTTCTTAAGGTAAAGGATCTTTGCTTGATTGGCTGTTTCTTCTTTTTTAGTTACTTCTTGAACTAAATCATCCATTGCCTTAAGAAGAGACATTGAATGAGTTGTAAATAAAATTTGCAAATTCAACTTAGATGCATATTTGCGCAAAACCTTTAACAACTCTACTTGGGATGCGGGATACATTGTTGCATCCATCTCATCAATGGCCAAAATACCGCCTTTGTATTGTCGGGGATATTTGTCATGTAATCTTTTAAAAGAAAATAACGCCAAGATAATTTTACCTAAATTATCTTGCCCCATAGAGTTTTGATTCCAATCGTATAGTTCTGTAGATACACCTATAGATTGCTTGTTTTTTGATGTGATTGTTGTTGCGGAAGAAATGGGAGTTTGTGCTATTAGAATTTTATTATGCAATTGCTTAAACTCATTTAGTTCTTCTTGCGTTAATAATGTATCATCTGTAATGATTTTAGCTTCCTCTGCCACTGGAACTAATCGCTTTAGACTTAAAAAGATTGTGGGGAAGGAAATGTATCCATCTCCTTCTTGCCTAGCTCCTTTTTTCCAAAAACGGACATTAGGATCTCCTGTTCGTTTGATACTTTCAACAGTAAAATCATCCATTCCTGCATCAAAGGAAATAGTCCATTCATGACCTTTTGGTTTATCAAAAGTAGGTGATAACCTAAACTTATCTTTGAATGCGGAAATATAACTACCACCACACAAGGGCTTTTCAACTCTCATAGAATCTTCTGTCTTAAGAGTGAAAGTTTGTGTTATAATACCAAGTAATGTTGACTTTTGAGTTCCGTTTTGCCCTGCAATTGCTGTTAACAAAGAGCCTACTTCAAAATCTTCATTTTGAAATCCTCGAAATCTTTCGATATGAATGTGCGTTATTTTCACTTTGTAGAATGGTTAAATAGTTTGTGTTTGGGGATAACTATGCCATCGCAAAATACCATTATCTCTTTACCTTTCCCGGAATTACTCGCACTATAATTCAATTCAAAACATTGCTGTCTATATTTTGAATATAGGCTGGTTATGAATGGTACATTATCATAAGAGACAATCCACTTACAATTTGCAATCTCACTTATAGTGTTAGCTATATTTTGATGATCTGTATCATTATAGTAATTCAGATAAAGTCCTTTACCTTTTACATAGTATGGTGGGTCTAAATAAAATAACGTATTATACGGTAATTCATTTTTTAACCGTTGTACTAAAGAAACAGCATCTTCATTTGTTAAATGGATTCTATCTGCATAATCTGCTATACGTTGAATCCTTTTTATCAAATCTTCTTTGTTGAATCTTGCATCAATCTTATAATTTCCAGTTTGGTCATAACCGCCAATGACTCCTGCTTTCAAGATTCCTGAGCGATTAGTCCTATTCAAGAAGAATGTAGAAAAGCCTAATTCTAACAAGTCAGAATTCTCTTTATTGGATTGAATTTCTTTTTGTTTAAACCAAGTTTCAACATTTAAAGGAGTATCCTTTATCATCTTGCAGAGAGCATCCACGTTATTTAAGGCACTATACCAAAAGGCATAAATAGATATATCCTTATCATTTATATGTATGTCGCTGACATATTCATTAAAGAGCAAAGATAATGCAACGGAACCACCTCCAACATATGGTTCAACATAAGTGCCATCGAGCAATGCGTTTTCTTTGATTAAGCATTGTACGAAATCAGCAACTTTAGCCTTACCGCCAGGGTATCTTAAAGGTGATAGAAATTCCATAATATTATTCTTTATTTTTTATTGATTCCCACAATTGGATAAAAAAACTTTCTATGTTGTCCCATCCAGTAATCAAATTATCTGCTTTAGGGTAGAAAAACTCGTTATGAACATATGCATTCAATGATTCGATTGAAAGAACTGAATTTTTATCATTTATTTCAGACCTTATGCCCTTTGATAAGTCATTACTCATTGTTCCTAATTGGGTCATATGATTTAAGACTTTACCAACTTTCCCTTGCAAACTTTCACCAGAAGAACAAGCTGTAATAGCATTGTTTCTTACTAAATCAAATTTCTCCAAATAGGCATCAACAGATAGTTCTAAAAATACTCTTAAAAGGACTGAAGATGCATTGGGGCATGTCTTGACCTGAACATGTTTTAGCTCCTCGAAAATTTTATTAATTTTCGGGTTACTGATATGTAAATTCAAAGACTTGGGCACTAAAGCTCCTCTGTTTCTTGTTTTCCTGTTTTTATCCCCTTTTATTTCTTGTTTCTCGCTATTTCTTGATGCTTGTTCTTTATTGTTTTCAATATCTTGAACACTCCATTGTTCAGATGCTTCATTAGACAAATCTGGCTTTTGACTCTTGTCAAAATTATCAATATATTGCTTTCTTTTTTCTCTGTTATAGATATCAGAAACTTTGAATTCCGGATTCAGAATGTCTGTAACAACTTTTAAAAGCCCCTTAATGACTTCGGACACTTTAACCTTTGAAACTAAAATTCCATTGCTAATTTCCAAGCCAAGGTGTTCTCTAACATATGGATCCGACATCAAACGTTGCAAGTTGGTAATGTTTAATTTAGATAATGAATCCTTAATCGTATCAGAAACCTCTTCTTGTGATTTCAGCAAAGTGATAATTTGCAATGGAATTGATGATTTTCCTTCTGTCTTCTCCTCGAATCTTTGCTTTTGTTGAGCGTTCCAAGTGACAGTTCCGATACCATTAAGTTCTCCAGAGTGTTTACGTTTTATCCATATATCAGCTTCAGTAGGGGTTTCAAAAACAGCACAAGCAATATTCTTCAATTCAGAAATAGCATTAGGTTTTTCTTTTTGTAATTTCTGAAATTTCTTCCTTAAAGGAGAGTATTTGTCATCTATTAGTGTCGGATTATTTAATAGTTTTAATGACGTTATTCGCCTATTTCCTTCAAGTACAACATACTTATTGCTGTCTTCGTTGGGTGTTACAATAATCAAATCGACGGGGCTAAGACCATTGGTTACAATATCGTCCACAAGAGAATATAATTTATCCCCTTGATCCTCTATCATCTTATCTATTGCTTCTTTTTGTGATGATAAAGGCTCAAATCTATAATTTTCCGTATTGACAAATAGTGATGTCAATTTTATCGTTCTTATAACCATGGCAAAACCAATACTTGTTAGTTTGCAAAGTTACTCATTTTTAGTGAAGTTAGCAGTATTTGAACAATAAAAATGCACAGGAATCTGCGATTTTGCAGGATGAAGTTTATTGTAAATCAATTCTAATCACTATCTTTGCATTGCAAAAAGGCGTTCTTTTGATTTAATGCAAGACGAGGTAAAATACAGAACTTCACTCGTTTCCAAATCGTTACCTATCAAGAAACTAATCTTTGCAATCTATTCAAATTCAGCGACAAAGGCAATTCAATATGCCTGCTTTGATGCCACGTGACGTTCTTTTCGATACCGCACTTCTTCGCTATTGCTTTGATGCCGTTCTTGCAGTTGGCGTAACAGGGAACTGGCAGCAGTTTGTCCCTTTCGGCCATGCCGTCGTATTTCTCGATGATGTGTCTGGCAACGTCCAACAACCGGATATTCGTTTCGACGCCTGTTTTCTGGCAGTTCGTGTCGATCCACAGATGCCCGTCGAACGAGGTGCGCAGGTTGGCTTTCGTCAGGTTCGCCATATCCGTCCAGCTCAAACCCGTAAAGGTGCAGAAGATGAACAGATCGCGGATCAGCTCGTAGCTTTTCTTTTTGAATGTGCCGTTGATCAGGAGTGTGATTTCCTCTTGGGTCAGAAAACCCCGTTTGGTCTCCTCCTTCGTGATGCTGTACGCGAAGAACGGGTCGCGCTGCAACAAACCGTTATTGACGGCCATATAGATTATTTTCCGGAACGGCATCATATAAGACCAGACCGTGTTGTTGCAGTGATTCTTTTCTACCCGCAGGAACAACTCGAAGTCCGTGATAAATGCCGGAGTAAGCTCTTTGAACGCGATGTCGCTGACCTTATACCGCTTTTCGACGAACTCCGAGAGGTGTTTGTACATGGTGCAGTATTTCCAATAGCTGCGCGGGCTTTTGAGCTTGCCCACCTGCTTCCCGTAATCCTCGTTGTGCTGACGGAATACCGCCAGTAGTGTTTCATGGTTCATCCCCAAACCGAGATAGGCGTTGCGCACTTTCTCGGAAGTGACAAAATCGTCCGCCCGTAATATCTGGTAATAGTGGTTATTGATTCGGGCTTTGATCTCT
>OHJI01000200.1_pt1 | contig 33945 bp, 28 predicted proteins | sample 1568571 | NCBI WGS metagenome assembly OHJI01 (sample SAMEA3879583, study PRJEB24766) | human gut metagenome | biome: human-associated habitat; feature: feces | place: USA | collected 1985/1987
GTAACGCCTACGATCACAGCCGGAGAAAGCACCGGATATTCACCGTTTCCACAGGCAGGGCAGATCATCTTGCGCTCATGTTTATCATGTACCATCGGTTTGCCGCAGCAGCCGCAGAAACGGCGCTTGCTGTACCACTGAAAGAGCTGATATCCGGTGATTCCTGCGAAAGCCAGATACTGTGGCTCCGCTGTGCGGAGAACTCTTGTGATCTCAAACTGATAACCAGGAAGGAGACTGGTGTCAAGATCCGGGATCAGATAAAAATGCTCTTCGTCAATGGAGAAGAGATAGATATAATTCTCATATAGGTTTTCAACTTTTCCTTCCAGCTCTCCAAAGCTTGGAAGAGTCATAGTCTCGCCATCTTTTTTCATAAGGATCTTTCCTTCTTCATAGGCGAGGATGTGGCTTTCTTTATCCGGGGCCACAGGTTTGTACTCATTGTGATAGGTATGTGGTGCGATATCCTGGATCATGATCGATAATTCCTTTCCGAATTTATTGTTTTACAGTGTTTGCTGAGAAGTTTTGCCATATAAAATACAGCACGCTTTCTACAGTATAAGCTTACCTTAAGAAAAAGGCAACTCCAGCAATAACAAAAAAAGTTGTATGAGTCAGAAAATCAGTGTAAGATAAATGTATTATATTGTGCAGAAGATGTGAAAGATCTGAAAATTTTTCTGCACAGAAGGAGAAGATCATGCCAACAACAGAAAAGCCGGGACTGACCCGGGATGCCATTAAATATCTGGCAATTTTTACCATGCTTCTGAATCATATCGCCAACGTGCTTCTGCCGGAAAACACGATCCTGTGGGAAGTGTTTATAGACATTGGCTACTTCACAGCCATTACCATGTGCTATTTTCTTGTGGAAGGTTTTTACTATACTCATTCCCGGAGAAAATATGGCGAGAGACTTCTGATCTTTGCCGGAATCTCCCAGGTTCCCTATATGATGGCATTTGATTTTTCGCAGCTGAATATGATATTTACACTGTTTATCTGCTTCATGATCCTGGTGATCCAGGATAAGATGATGGTAAGTAAGTGGAGGATTCCGCTTACACTCATTCTGCTGGTCCTGTCCGTTTATTCGGACTGGGCGATTCTGGCACCTGTTTTTACAATCTGGTTCCATGCAGCATGGGGAAACAGGAAGAAAATGGTTCAGGCTTATGGAATCGGAGCAGTGCTTTTTGCTGCGTTTAATTACGCGTCTTATGCCGAAACTTTGCCGGCTGCACAGGCATTGCTTCATGCATTGCTTTCAGCAATTGGAATCATAGTATCAGGAATTATCATTATCTGCTTCTATAATGGAAAAAAATCTGAAAAAGCACCGAAGTTTTCCAAGTGGTTTTTCTATATTTTCTATCCGGCACATCTGCTGATCTTAAGTTTGATCAAAATGTGGATATTGTAAAAGATGCTGAAAAAATGTATCAGACAGATTGCTGAAAATAAAAAAGTATATCAGTAAAACATAGTAAGTCTGTAAGAAAATAAGAAAATTAAAGAAAAACTCTTGAAATCAAAAAAATTATCTGCTATGATAACTCCCATGACAAAGGCGTCTGGAAATTAAGTTTCCAGGCGCTTTTTGCGTTGCAGAAATAAATAAGGGAATCGAGGAGGAATGATTATGAATGCAGGAGATACTGGTTTTATGCTGATCTGTACGGCCTTTGTGTTCTTTATGACACCGGGGCTGGCATTTTTCTACGGAGGACTTGTCCGGAGAAAAAATGTTGTTAATACTATGATGGCCTGTGCTGCGATCATGGGTCTGTCTGTTGTGATGTGGACATTGTTTGGTTATTCACTTGCCTTTGGTGGAAACCACGGTGGGATTATCGGTGACTTCCGGTGGTTTGCCATGAACGGTGTCGGCTGGGAGCCAGGACCTTATGCAGATACCATTCCGCATCTGGTATTTGCAGCGTTTCAGATGATGTTTGCCATGATCACACCGGCACTGATCACAGGCGCTGTTGTTGGAAGAATGCGTTTTAAAGCACTGTTTCTTTTTGTTGCAATCTGGTCTGTGATCGTGTATTATCCTATGGCACATATGGTCTGGGGAGACGGCGGATTTCTGGCAGCTATCGGTTCAGTGGATTTTGCGGGAGGAAATGTAGTACATATCCGCACCCATAATATTCCATTTGTTTTCCTGGGTGCAGCCATGCTGTGGTTTGGCTGGTTCGGATTTAACGCAGGAAGTGCACTGAAGGCAGACGGACTTGCATCACATGCCTTTATGACAAGCAGTATTTCTTCTGCCTGCGCATTGCTGACCTGGATGCTGATTGAGGTGATCCGTGAGGGAAAACCGACACTGGTTGGTGCATCCACAGGTCTTGTTATCGGACTGGTAGCCATTACACCGGGAGCTGGTTTCGTACCGGTATGGGCATCCTTTATTATTGGAATCCTGGTAAGTCCTATCTGTTACTTTACTGTGATCCTTCTGAAACAGAAGCTGAAGATCGACGATGCGCTGGATGCTTTTGGCTGTCATGGTATCGGTGGTATCTGGGGAGGAATCGCAACAGGTCTCTTTGGAAAAACTTCTATTAACTCTGTTGCAAAATGGGACGGTCTTGTGTTTGGAGATCACCGTCTGTTCCTGGCGCAGGTATTAAGTATTGTGATCACCATTGCGGTTGCCATTGTGGGAACGCTGATCTGTATCGGGATCGTGCGGATCTTTACACCGCTTCGTGTAGATCCGAAGGAAGAGATGGTCGGGCTGGATGCATCCCAGCATGGAGAGAATGCATATCCGTCATTTAATGGATTTGACTGATCATGAAAAAATGATTTTTTATGGCAATGATCGTGTGAAAATGGAGGAAATCGTATGCTTATAAAAATAGAAGCAATCGTAAGAGAAGAAAAAATGGAAGATGTCAAAGCAGCGTTAAATGAGATCCAGGTTAACGGTTTTACAGTAACCCAGATCATGGGCTGCGGAACACAGCGAGGCTACACGGAATATGTCCGTGGTTCCAAGATTGACGTATTTCTGAAACCGAAGATCAAATTTGAGATCGTAGTATCATCTGAGGACTGGGAGATCAAAGTTATTGATGCTGTGCAGAAAGCCGCGTTTACCGGTGATCCCGGTGACGGCAAGATCTTCAGCTATGAGATCCGTAACGCTGTTCGTATCCGTACAGGTGAGACCGGATACGATGCGCTGCAGTCGGAATTTCTGTAAATTGTTTTAGTCAAGCGGATATTCGTGATCTGCTTCGCTACTTGTCTGATTCGGTTAAAATAAAATTATGTATGAAAAAATCCTTCGGGAAGTCACGGGTATATCAGAAGATAGGATCCTGAGACTTTTCGGAGGATTTTTTACCATAGATTTAACAATAGCCTTACGTTGATTTGATGAAAAATATCATGTGTCGGGTATAATATATATGATGAACAAGAAAAATAATAGATATAATATAAGACAAGCATGACAAAAAAGAAATCAAAGAAAAAAATAAGGAAAAAACAGAAATCCTTTAAAACGGGATTGGCACAGGTCAAAGAAGAGAAGGAAAAGGAAAATCCGGATCAGGAAGCGGAGAAAAGCAGAAAGCCGGATCCGTTGGAACCGGAGCATCAGAAGCTGGCAAAAGAAAAAACTGCAGCGATCGACAGTTATATCAAAGATGCGGATTATCGCCTCCGTTGTAAGGCTGCCATCGATATCCTTATGGCGAAGCTTAAGATGATCAATGCAGAGCTTTCCGGGCAGAAAAAGCGTACTGTGATCAGTCAGACTACCAGTCGGATCAAAAGTGCGGAAAGTATTTATGCGAAGCTTCTGAAAAAGGGGTTGGAACCGGATTTTGACACAGCCAGGAAAAACCTGAAGGATCTCATTGGAATCCGCGTGGTCTGTCCTTTTGAGGATGAGCTTTACCAGGTGGCAGAATTTCTGGAAATGCAGAGAGATATCGAAATCATCCGGATCAAGGACTATATCAGAAATCCAAAGAAAAACGGTTACAAAAGTCTTCATCTTATTGTAAAGGTTCCGATCTATTCTGCGGACGGTGAACAGAAGGAGCTGGTGGAAATACAGCTTCGGACCATTGCAATGGATTACTGGTCTGTGTTAGAATACGAATTGTATTATAAAAAAAGAGATAATGCGGAAATTGAATCAGAATTAAAAAAATATGCAGAAGAAATTGCAAATCTGGACTACAGAATGCTGAAATTGAGAAATAAGATCGAGAAGATCTGATACATAAAAAACAGCAGAGCTGTAAAATGTCCGCATGCCCAAAAGAAAACGGAGAATTCCTGGAAAAAGAAGTTCGGGAATCCTCCGTTTTGTTGTTTGAGTTGTTTCAGTTGAAGCTCTGTTTATTATGTGTTATACCCTGTTCATTAACTGCAAAGATGACACTTCTCACAGGCAGACGGTGTGGCCGCACAGCCGCCGAGAGCAGTTTCACGAAGCTCTGCAGGGAGCTTTTTGCCTACGGTATACATGGTATCGATCATCTCATCCAGAGGGATGAACTGGGTGATACCGGCCAGTGACATTTCCGCTGCGATAAGGGCATTGGAAACACCGGCTGCATTACGGTTCTGGCAGGGATATTCCACCAGGCCGCCTACCGGGTCACACACAAGACCGAGCATATTCATAAGAACGGTGGAAGCCGCATAAGTACACTGAAGAGGTGTACCGCCAAGAAGTTCCACAGCAGCGGAAGCAGCCATTGCGGAAGCGATTCCGACCTCAGCCTGACATCCGCCGACAGCACCTGCAACTGTTGCATTACGCATGGCAAGATAGCCGATGGCGCCTGCATTAAATAGTGCCTGGCGGATCTTTTTATCGGAAAAGCCGTAGACCTCCTGAAGAGCAAGCATCATTCCGGGAACGATCCCGGCACTGCCGGCAGTAGGAGAGGCAACGATAAGTCCCATGGAAGCGTTGGTCTCAAGGGTTGCCATAGCGTAGGTGATACCCTTTCCGAGAACATCTCCGCACAGGCTTTTTCCCAGGTCATGAAATTCGCAGAGTCTTCGGGCTTCACCGCCGATCAGTCCGCCCATAGATATCACCGGATCTTTGATGGGGGAAAAAGCAGCGTCCTTCATGATCTCCAGAACACGGTCCATGCGCTGGTCCACGATTTCAGCAGTGGTTTCACCGAGAAGGATCTCACGCTGGCGCATTACTTCGGAAATCGGAAGCTTTTTTTCCTGGCAGAGAGCAAGGAGTTCCTTGGCATTTTTGAAATCCATAAAACACATCCTCCTTTTCCCTACATCTGAACAACCATGACATCATGGATGTTGGTGTTCCGGTGAATGCTTTCTACGATATCTTCCGGGAGATGACCGTCGGATTCCACGATGGTATAGGCCGTGGTTCCTTTGGATTCACGGAAGAGACGCATGAAGGCAATGTTAATGTTACGTTCACTTAAGCATCTGGTGATGTAGGCCACAACACCAGGAGTATCCTGATGGATCACGATGATGGCACTGTATTCGCCGGTGAAATCCACCTTTACGTGGTTGATCTCCACAATACGGACCTTGCCGCCGCCCAGCGATTCCCCCCGGACTGTCATTTCCTGTCCCTGTTCATTGACCATATGGATATCTACCGTGTTGGGGTGTACATCCGTTTCCGCTTCATTTGGAGTAAAGGAAAAGTCGATCCCCTGTTCCCTGGCAATGTCAAAAGAATTCCGTATACGCATGTCATCTGTGGAAAAGCCCATGATCCCGCCAAGGAGGGCACGGTCTGTACCGTGTCCCTTGTATGTTCTGGCGAAGGAACCGTAAAGGATGAATTCTACTTTTTTCAGGGGCGGCGTGATCATCTTCTGGGCAAGGAAAGCAATACGCGCAGCCCCTGCGGTATGAGAACTGGAAGGGCCGATCATGTTGGGACCCATAACGTCAAATACACTGATAAAAGACATTTTGCTTAATTCTCCTGTGGTGTTTTTGCGATAAATTTCTTATAAATAGTGTCAACGATCACGCCGATGGCGTTGTCACCGGATACATTGCAGGCAGTTCCGAAGGAATCCTGGGTAATGTAAAGGGCAACCATGATAGCACAGATGGCACCGTCCGGATCACCGGCTTCCGCTCCGAATACCATGTAAAGGAATGGAAGGGCAGTCATGATGGAACCGCCGGGAGCACCGGGAGATGCAACCATGGCAACACCGAGAGTCATGATGAACGGAACGATGATCCCGAGACTGATGGGCAGCTGGTTCATAAGGCAGACTGCAGTAGCACAGGCTGTGATGGTGATCATGGAACCGGCCATGTGGATGTTTGCACAGAGCGGTACTACGAAGTTGCGGATCTGCTCACATACGCCATCCTTCTTTGCACATTCCAGGTTGACCGGGATGGTAGCTGCGGAAGACTGGGTTCCCAGAGCAGTTGTGTATCCCGGAATCTGATTTTTGATCAGAGTGAAAGGATTCTTTTTGCTGACAGTACCTGCAATCACGAACTGGATCGTAATGCAGATCAGGTGCATGATGATAACAACAAGGAATACCTTCCAGAGGATGCTTAAGATGGCAAAGGTTTTTCCGGAAATAGTCATATCTGTGAAGGTTCCGCAGATGTAAAGCGGAAGCAGCGGGATGATAATGGTATGAAGGACTTTGTCAATGATCTTGGAAAAGTCGCTCATTCCGTTATAAAGGCTGTTTCCCATTTCTTTTCCACGCATGGAAGAGAGGCACAGTCCCATGACAAAGGCAAGGGCAACAGCAGAAAGAGTATCCATGACCGGTTCCAGTGTGATAGAGAAAAACGGTGTCAGAGATGCGTCTGCGGTAGCTGCGATCTGGTCCAGTGCACCTTCACTCATAAAGTGCGGGAACAGGCTGGATGATACCAGATAGGATGCGGAACCTGCGATCAGAGTGGAGCCATAAGCCAGAGCCACTGTGATCAGGAGAAGCTTTCCGGCACCCTGTGAAAGATCCGCAATACCCATGGTCACATAGGCAAGGATCATCAGCGGGATGACGAATTTCAGAAAGGTACTGAAAAATCCGGAAAGGGTTACAACAAAGCGACAGAAGCCTTCCGGAAGGAATTGGCCGAACAGGATACCTACGATGATGGCAATGATCAGCTTTGGCACAAGTCCGATCTTGATTTTTTTCTTTTCCATTTGGATTCTTTCCTCCTAAGTATGAATTTATTCATTTTGCACAAAAATACGATTGACGTCCTCGTGATTGTATTGTAACATTGACATAAAAATAAGGCAAATTCACAGATTTCATCATCACGATGAAAAAATTTCATAGTAAAAGGGAGAAAATCATGGAAATCCGTCAGTTGGAGACGTTTGTACATGTAGCACAGCTTCAGAGCTTTTCAAGGGCAGCAGAGGTTCTGGGATACACCCAGTCAGCGATCACTGTCCAGATCCGTCTTCTGGAAAATGAGCTGGAAACAAGACTTTTTGACAGAACAGGAAAGCGTGTGGTGCTTACTCCGTCCGGAAAAGAGTTTATGGAGCATGCAAGCAGGATCTTATATGATGTAAATAAAGCAAAAAAGTCAATGAATGATGATGCAGAACTGAAAAATCCATTGCATATCGGGACGATCGAATCCCTGTGTACTGCCAAGCTCCCTTCGGTCCTGAGTAAATTCCGCCAGCTTCACCCGAAGGTCAGCCTGCAGGTGACTATTGATACACCGGAACAGCTGATACGGATGATGGAGCATAACGGGCTTGATCTTATTTACATACTGGACACTCCAAGGTGGGACCAGAACTGGATCAAAGTAATGGAGAAAGCTGAACCTGTGGTATTTGTGGCCTCCGCAGATTCGGAATTTGCCGGAAAGACGCTGAAGATGGGGGATATCCTGGAAGAGCCTTTTTTTCTCACGGAAAAGAATGCCAATTACCGGCAGGCCCTGGATCAGCAGCTGGCGCTTAAGAAGCAGGCTCTGTCACCGGTGCTGGAGATCAGTGATACCGCCTTTATCATCCGCATGCTGGAAAAGAATCACGGACTTTCCTTCCTTCCCTATCTGGCTGTGGAGCGAGATATCCGGAAAGGAAGAATTGCCCTTTTACATGTGGAGGATGTGGAGATATCCATGTACCGGCAGATTTTTTACCATAAGAATAAGTTTAAGACGAGAGAGATGGAGGAGTTTATCCGCCTGGCAGCAGAGTGAAAGTCTGTGCTTGTAAATACAAATAAAATGTGGCACTATAAAAGAAAAAACACAGGAGAGAGAAAAATGGATTTTATTGAAGAAGCAAAGAAGCTTGGCTTTTCCGATGCTGCGGTCATGAAAACCGATAAGCTGGTGTTTGTGCCGGAATACCGTGTTTTCTGTGAAGAAAATGCCTGTGGCAATTATGATAAAAATCCTGCATGTCCACCGGAAAGCGGAACCGTGGAAGAAATGAAGGAACGTGCCCTGGGCTATGAGAACACACTGGTGCTCCAGACGACACAGGACAGACTCATGGATTACAGAAAAGCCAAGCTTGCACATAATAAGCTGACAGAGCAGTTCGCAGAGAAGATGAAAGAGTGCGGAAAAACAGATCTTCTGATCATGAGCGCCGGGCCGTACAAGCATAATTCCTGTATGTCTGCCTACTGTGTAGATGCGCAGAAGATGGCAGATGCTGTGGGAATGCAGTGCTGGACCAATGATGGAAAGTTCCGGTATTTTTCGCAGATCCTTTTTCGAGAGTAGCGTAGCGCATTTTTTATATATTTTTTGTGTAAAAACTGGACATATTGTCAGGAAAAGGGTAAATTTATTTTGAAATGATCAAACAGGAGGGAAACCAGAATGGAGAAATCAACAGTTTATTTCACTGATTTTCGATGTCCGGTGGGAACCAGCCAGCTGGACAAACTGAAAAAACTCTGCGTTGCCGCAGGAATCAAAGATATCGATATGGATGGAAAATTCGTAGCCATCAAGATGCATTTCGGAGAGCTTGGAAATATGGCATTCCTTCGTCCGAACTATGCAAAGGTAGTCGCAGATCTCTGTAAGGAGCAGGGCGGAATGCCGTTCCTGACAGATTGTAATACTCTTTATCCGGGAAGCAGAAAGAATGCACTGGAGCATCTGGACTGTGCAAATCTTAACGGATTTAACACGATCACAACCGGATGTCAGATCATCATCGGTGACGGAGTTCGAGGAACCGATGAAGTAGAAGTTCCGGTAGTAAACGGAGAATACTGCAAAACTGCCCTGATCGGACATGCTATCATGGATGCAGATATTTTTATCAGTCTCAGCCATTTCAAGGGACATGAGGCAACCGGCTTTGGCGGCGCCCTGAAGAATATCGGTATGGGCTGCGGAAGCCGTGCCGGAAAAATGCAGCAGCATGCCAGCGGAAAGCCGGCCATCCATGAAGATGTCTGTCGTGGCTGCCGCCGCTGTGCGAAAGAGTGCGGAAGTGATGCGATCACATATGTAAACAAGAAAGCAGTTATCGATTACGATAAATGCAAAGGCTGTGGCCGCTGTATCGGCGCCTGCAGCTATGATGCCGTATACAATCCGAATAGCAGTGCAAACGAGCTTCTTGACCGCAAGATGGCAGAGTATGCACAGGCTGTCTGTCACGGACGTCCTCATTTCCATATTGCACTGGTACAGGATATCAGCCCTAACTGTGACTGCCATGGTGAAAATGATGCGCCGATCCTTCCGGATATCGGAATGTTCGCAAGCTTTGACCCGGTTGCACTGGATCAGGCCTGTGCAGATGCCTGTCTGAAGGCAACACCGATCGCCAACAGCCAGCTTGGAGAGCATCTGGCAGAGCCGGGATGGCACTGTCATCATGACCACTTTAAGGATTCCAATCCGAATATTGAGTGGAAGGCAACTCTGGATCAGGCAGAAAAGATCGGTCTGGGAACCAGGGAGTATGAGCTGAAGACAATCAAATAAGCTGAGAAATAAAGCTCAGAAAATATCAGAAAATCCGGGAACACAGTTCATATTACTCTGTGTTCCCGGATTTTTACATCTTTTTACAGGTGTGCCTGGTGGCATTCGTTTTCAGAAAACAATTTCATGTGATGAAAAGAGGCTGTTATCCCGGAGTTTCAGCTGCAGGAATCCCGGACGATCTCCAGAAATCTTTCATGGATCCGGGTGTCTTCATCCAGTTCCGGGTGAAAAGCAAAGGCCAGCTGATCATTGTACTGTACGCCAACGATCCGGTCTTCGACAGAAGCCAGAACCCTTGTATCATCGTGGACGTCAGACACATAAGGCGCACGGATAAAGGTCATGGGAACTTTGCCCACAGATTTAACCGTTTCTTCCGTATGAAAGCTTCCAAGCTGTCTTCCGTAGGCATTTCTGCGCACACACATGGGAATGGTGCCAAAATGACAGCTGTCCTGTCCTTCGATCTCAGAAGCCAGAAGGATCAGTCCGGCACAGGTAGCCAGAACGGGCATTCCGTTTTCGATTCTTTTTTTCAGGGGCTCAAACATATCAAGCTCTTTTAATAGCTTGCTCTGAACAGTGCTTTCCCCGCCCGGAAGGATCAGAGCGTCGAAGGGCTTTTTAAGATCACCTGCCTGGCGCAGCTCGATATGAGAAACGCTGAGGCGATCAAGAACCTTTTCGTGCTCTGCAAAAGCACCCTGTAAAGCCAGTACCGCAATTGTCATTATTTGCCTCTTTCTGCCATCAGTAAGGCGATTTCCTGTTCATTGATCCCGACCATAGCTTCGCCAAGATCTCTGGAAAGCTCTGCGATCAGTCTGGCATCGGTGTAGTTGGTAACTGCTTTTACGATGGAAGCAGCTCTTTTTGCCGGATTTCCGGATTTAAAGATACCGGAACCGACGAAGACACCTTCGGCGCCAAGCTGCATCATAAGAGCGGCATCTGCAGGAGTAGCAACACCTCCGGCAGCAAAGTTTACTACAGGAAGCTTTCCATTATCATGTACATAGAGGACAAGGTCATATGGAACCTGTAACTGTTTAGCTTCCTCGAAAAGCTCGTCCTTTTGCATAGATGTTATTTTTCTGATTTCAGAATTCATCTTTCTCATGTGTCGTACAGCCTGAACAACATCCCCCGTACCAGGTTCACCTTTTGTTCTTATCATGGAAGCACCTTCATTGATTCTTCTTAATGCTTCTCCTAAATCTCTTGCACCACATACGAAAGGTACTTTGAACTGGGTTTTATCAATATGATATATATCATCAGCAGGAGATAATACTTCAGATTCATCAATATAGTCGATCTCAACTGCCTGTAAAATCTGTGCTTCAACGAAATGACCAATACGGCATTTTGCCATAACAGGAATACTTACAGCATCCTGAATACCTTTAATCATCTTAGGGTCGCTCATACGCGAAACACCACCTGCAGCCCTGATATCGGCAGGGATTCTCTCAAGTGCCATAACAGCACATGCACCAGCAGCCTCTGCAATCTTAGCCTGCTCAGGAGTAGTAACATCCATGATTACGCCACCCTTTAACATCTGTGCAAGTCCTTTGTTTAATTCATATTGTGAATTTGTTGTCATAACTGACCTCCTTGAAAATGAATTTTATGAATTGATTTTTACATATAATATTGCACAACTGGTCATAAAGAAATATCCAATTTAATAAAAATGTTACATGCCAGAATAAGGTCAGAATAAATCAGGAATATGGTCAGATGAAAACTAACTATAAAAAAATTGTCGAATTATGTCGAACGAAAACTGTCAGTCTGATTAGTAATCAGCAGCTTTTTGTATTATAATAGAACATATTTTATAAATATGTAGGAGATGGAAAGTAAGTGCGTAGGATTAAAAGCTTTTTGATTATAATATGTATGCTAAGCATATATGCAGCTTCTTTTTATGGCTGTGGGAAAAAAGAATGGTCAGACAGCCACAATAATGAGGCTGGATTGCCGGAAATAGTCATAGGAAGTGATAACTATCCGCCATATAATTATGTTGATACAGATGGCAATGCTACTGGAATTGATGTTGAGCTTGCTACGGAAGCATTTAAAAGAATGGGCTATAAGGCCAGATTCATATATATTGACTGGGAGGATAAGAAGAATCTTCTTGCTGACAGAACAATTGATTGTGCATGGGGAAGCTTTAGCATGGATGGCAGGGAGAATGAATACAGATGGGCAGGACCTTATATGACCAGCCGTCAGGTTGTTGCTGTGAATATGGAAAGTGATATATATTCTCTTGAGGATCTGGAAGGAAAGACGATTGCAGTACAGACTACAACAAGACCTGAGAAGATATTTCTTAGCAAGACTGATGAGCGTATCCCGGCTATAAGGTCATTAATAGCTTTGCAGAAGAGAGAACTTATATATCCTTTTTTAAGCAAAGGCTATGCAGATGCTCTGGCAGCTCATGAAACTGCAATACGCCAGTACATGGAAGATTATAATATTAAGTTCAGGATTCTTGACGAACCATTAGAGACAGTAGGACTGGGAGTAGCATTTGACAAAAATGATGACCGTGGGATAGAGAAGCAGCTTACAGAAATTCTTAACCAGATGAGAAATGATGGTACAGAGAAGAAGATAATCAGCAGATATATTCCTGATGCTGATAAATATCTGGAGGTGGACAGTTATGGAAAATAATACCATTACCAGAAAGAAAAGAAAAAGAATATGGCCGATTGAGATTATAGCAGGCCTGTTTATAATGATGATTGTGTTTTTTATTGCTGTAAATGTTGATATAAAAACTACACAGGAAACACTTTCAGATACTGCGCATTATATTAATGAACAGTGCAACAGCTTTACAAGACTTAATCTTGCGTCAGAAACCAAGAGCCTGCTCAGGGTAATTGAAAGTGCGCAGCAGATAAAACATAATATCACATATGAGCGCAGCCTTTCAGATAAAGATATATTTACAGAAGAATTTATCAAAAAGAATATGCAGGAATGTTATCTGACGGCAGTTATAATCATGGATTCAAAAGGTAATCTTATAGCACAGGAATATACAGATGAATATGGTGCAGATGAGCTTAACGAATATCTTGACAGTACTTCACTTATTGATGTTGTTGATAATACTGAAAAAACATACGCAATAAGAATTGACTGTGAAGATGGTTCATATGTTGACCTTGCAGCATGTGGTATGGCGGATTCAAGTGGGATAGTTGTTGTTTATTACCACACACCGGCAGAGTATGTTAATAATTACAATCTTTCATTTACACATATATTATCAGGTTATGATGACAGGGAAGATGGAAAGATTGTTGTTACAAAGGGAAATCAGATAATAGCGTCTAATGATGACAGTATGGTTGGTGAAGATATTGATAAATATAATGTTATTAAGAAGATAAAGGAGACTGGTGCAAGTGGCAAAATAGTACATGCTGATAGTAACAGAAGGTGGGGTTCACATAATTATGGTCTTATGGAACGTGGGAGAGATTATTATGTGTATGTTTATATGCCGGAAAGAAATGTTTTTAAGACAACACCAAGAAATATGCAGTATACATTTGTTGCCTATATGTTTGCTGTACTTGTACTTAATATGATGCGCTGGAAAACGGTTCAGGGATATGAGCGTGAACAGTATGAAATGCAGCAGCAGTATGCAAAGACACTGCAGGAAAAAAATGAACAGCTACAGGAGGCAGTACGCCGAGAGGAAAAGGCTAATGCTGCCAAGACTGATTTCTTATCAAGAATGACACATGATATAAGGACGCCGCTTAATGGCATAATCGGATTGTTAAGAATTGATGAGAGCCATAAAGAAGATACAGATATGATTAATACTAACAGAAAGAAAATGTCAATAGCTGCTAATCATCTTTTATCACTTATTAATGACATTCTCCAGATGAGTAAGTTAGAGGATGGCCAGATTGAGCTTTCAAGAGAGATTGTGGATCTTAACAAGCTTGCAAAGGATATTATTACTATAGTTGAACAGCGTGCCTCAGATGCAGGTGTTAATATTAAGTATGACAAGGTGGCAGGAAAAGTTATGTATCCATATGTATACGGAAGTCCTCTGCATTTACGCCAGTTATTTTTAAATATATATGGTAACTGCATTAAATATAATAAAGCTGGAGGAAAGGTTTCAACATATTTTAAATGTATTGGAACACAGGATGGAATTGTTACATATGAATGGACTGTTACTGATACAGGAATTGGCATGAGTGAAGAATTTCTTGATCATATATTTGAACCATTTGTACAGGAAAAGACTGATGCCAGAAGTGTTTATCAGGGAACAGGACTTGGGATGGCTATTGTTAAGAGCTTGGTTGACAAAATGAATGGAACAATTAGTGTCACAAGCAAGGAAGGGGAAGGCTCAACATTTGTAATCAGAATTCCTTTCGAGATTGCAAGCAAAGTTGAAGAAATAACGGATGATAGGGAAAAGAGCAGTAATGATATTTCGGGAATTAAGATTCTGCTAGCAGAGGATAATGAACTTAATGCTGAGATTGCACAGACTCTTCTGGTGGATGAAGGCGCTAATGTTACTGTTGTCAGTGATGGTGAGCAGGCTGTCAGGGAATTTACAAGGTGTGCACCACATACATATGATGTGATTCTTATGGATATTATGATGCCAAAGCTTGACGGAATTGCAGCGACCAAAGCTATAAGAGCTATGGAAAGACCTGATGCTGTGGAGATTCCGATAATTGCAATGACAGCCAATGCATTTGAGGAGGATGCCAGAAAATGTGTTGAAGCCGGAATGAATGCACATCTGTCGAAGCCTTTACAGATGGATGTTGTAGTTGGTACAATTGCAGAGTATTATAAAAGATAATTATGCAGGATAAAGAAGCCTCTGCATAATACAATAACTGATAAAAGGGGATAGCTATGATATGTAGTAATTGTGGAGCAGATATAGGAGATAACGAGACTGCATGCCCATATTGTGGTGCTATGCAGTATGAGAATTCTGAACAGAAGTACATGAAAGACCTGTACAATCTGAATGAAGGAATGGAGAAGCTGGATAAGAATACCAGAAAATACATCATAAAAAGTACAATGAAAAGTGTAGGTATAGTATGTGCGGCAATAGCGGCAGCAGTTCTTGCCGGAAGTATGTTTGGATATGGTTCATATAAGAGTATGTATAATTCTTCACATAACAGGAAAGAGATACACCAGTCATTAGATTGGTACAATAACAATATAGGTGAACTTAATTCATTATATGAAAAGCGGGACTATGCAGGCATTTCAGAACTGACAGATAGTTATAAGGGCAGTTCAAGTGTTTTGGAAAAGTGGAGTCATTACAATTTTATTAATATTTATGATTATTATTATAAAAGGGTGGCAGACATCTATATTATGGTTCATAAAGGCGAAAAACTGAGTGATTATCAGTTTGGAACAGGCTTTGAAAAGTCACTTGACATGATATATTTCATTAATAATAAAAACGGATATAATTACCGTAGGTATGAGGGCTGTACGGCAGAAGAAAAAGAAACTGTGGACGGCTGGGTTGCAGAAGCACAGAGTTATCTTAAAAATGTTGCAAAGGCGACGGACAAAGAAATTAATGATATGCTTAATGAATTGTATCAAAATGGCTATTATGATTACAAGCTTGGAAAGAGCTACGAAGAGTCATTTTATAAAAAATATAATGAAGGAGGGAACAACTGATGAAATGTAATAATTGCGGTGCACCTATACAGATGAATCAGAAGTTCTGTCCTAATTGCGGCTCACCAAATGTGGAATTTAAGAAGCATATTGATGATATGGAACAATATAATAAAAAGTTTAACAGCACACGTTCCAAAGTAATTGGTAACAGCAAATGGTTTGTGAATTATATTGCACCAATAACAGCTCTTGTTATAACAATGACTGCACTTACACTGGCTATTATTGGTAAAAATTCAATGATTGGATATGATATAGCAAAAAAAAATCAGCAGAAATATTATTCATCCCATAGTGATGAAATCCAGACAAAACTAAAGCTTCTGTTAGAAGCAGGAGACTATGCAACTCTGTATAGTATGGATTATGTGGGAGATTGTTCAATAAAGGATAATGATGATAAATATGCATGGAATGATTTTTACAATGTCGCAGGTGATTATGTGTATATAAGAAAAGGTATAATAAGTATGATGGAAAGGAATAATTCATCATATTATGGCGACGAATATATGAATACGATTTCAAGGGCTGTTGCCGATATGGAAGATATTGTCAGCAGACGTTTAAATTTATCGTATCATAGTGTATCGAAAGAAAGTATTAAGTATATAAATGATATATATGAAAAATCACATGAACTGTTAAAGGCATACTGCAATCTGACAGATGAGGACATAGCCGGACTTCCTGATATGTCACAGGCAGATATACTTACACTCATTACAAGGAGGAGCTTTGAATGAGAAAAAAGAAGAAATTTAATATATCACTTCTGGCTTATGTACTGTGTGCAATTATGATTATTATTATAATCCCATGTGTTTCAGATATATCAGGTGATGTATTCAGGAGTAAAGGAAGAATGTCGGGCTATGAAGAAGACAGTCTTTATAATGATTTTATAGAAAATAATTATGAAGGGCTTCTTGAAAAGACAGAATATAACACAGGCATAGGCAAAGATATTGATAAAGATACGCAAGATTATTATACATTTGCAAATGCGTATAAGAAAGCTTTTAATTATAATGTGTATATGAATAATGGGGAGAAGGACAAGGCAGAACAGATGATTAAAGATATAGACAGCACACAGTTTAATAATGTGCTGTTTAAGGAAGCACTCGAAAATGTAAAGAGAATATATATAGTTATTCTGCCATAGATTTCCTAACTTAACAGGAAACAGACCTTTTGTGGACTACCTGATAAGCAGTACTGGCGTTCCATGGAGAAATGAAGGGCAGGATTCACACATGTGTCAGAAAGAGTTTCGCATATAGTAATAGAGGATAATGAAGATGAGTAACACAGGAAGGAATAATATCATGACCGACAGGGTGTCATATTATTTTAAATCCCAGTGGAATATACTTCTGATAATAACGATATCTGGCCTTATATACAATCTCGGACTTCTTGCAGGTCCGTGGTTTGAAGGAAGAATGACAGGCTGTCTTGTTAATATACTTGGTGGAAAATCAACATTTACAGATATGCTTATTCTTGTAATATGTTATGTGATTGCAATTGCAGTAGTGCAGATATCAAGGTATATCAAGAGATTCTATGTAAGAAGATTCGCTAATAATGTTAATAAGAACATGAAAGAGGTTTTGTATAACAGCCTTGTACATAAGAGAAGACCACAGTTACAGGAAGAAGGAGCGGGAGATATTCTTACCAAGGCTATCCTGGATGTTGATGATTGTGCTGAAGGGATGAGAAAGTTCACAACTGAGATATTTGATACGGGTGTTGCGCTGGCAGCATATGCTGGAATGCTTCTTTTCTATGACTGGAGACTTGGACTTATATGTATGATATTCCCGCCGATATCTTATATTATTGCAGAAAAGATGAAGGCTGTTGTACAGAAGACAGGCGCAGAATATAAGGTACAGTCAGGAAGGCTTAGTGAGGCAACGCTTGACAGAGCAGAAAATGCGGTTACATATCGTGTATATGGCTGTGAGCAGGAAAGAAAACAGGCGTATGAAGATAATCTTACAGCCTATGAAAAGTCGGCAGTAAGGGCTAATATATGGGGAACAGCATTTCCTCCGATATACAAAGTTATAGCACTTGCCGGAGTTATATTTATATTATATTTTGGAAGCAGAAATGTTCTGGGAACAGGCTGGAAAGAATGGGATATTGCTATTTTAGCTACATATGTATCATGCTTTGCAAAGCTTTCTAAGAAGTCCTCACATGCAGCAAAGCTGTTTAATGCAGTACATAAGGCACAGGTGTCATGGAAGAGAATTAAACCGCTTATGAAGCATGAAAATTATGAAGATGCGGATAACAGTGTAAAGTGTGACTCACTTGAAGTAAAAGGACTTACATTTGCTTATCCGGGAGGCCATGATATATTCGAAAATGTAACATTTGAAGCAGAAAAAGGTGACATAATCGGAGTAACGGGTTCTGTTGCATGTGGCAAGTCAACTCTTGGAAAGGTGTTTTTATGTGAATATCCATATAAGGGGAGCATTAAGATTGCAGGCAATGAACTATCAGAACTTGATGATGCGAAAAAGGCAGGACTTGCAGCATATCTGGGACATGATCCGGAATTGTTTAATGATACAATTAGAAACAATATTCTTATGGGTGATGATGAGGATGTGGCTAAGCTTCTTAAGGCAGTGTGCTTTGACAAAGAAGTAAATGATATGGAAAACGGACAGGACACTTATGTTGGGAATACAGGTGTGAGACTGTCAGGAGGACAGGCACAGAGACTTGCACTTGCCAGAACACTCTGCCATAAGAAGCCGTTAGTTATATTAGATGATCCATTTTCAGCACTTGATAAGGACACTGAAAGAGAGGTATTTGCTAATATTAAAGAATACACCAAGGATTGTATTGTGATTCTTATTTCACACAGATTATATCTGTTCCCACAGATGGATAAGGTTATATGGATGGAGAACGGAAAAACCATAGCCGGTACACATGATGAGATTATGAATAAATGCCCACAGTATGCGGTTCTTTATAATGAACAGAAGGGAGGCGCATCTGATGAAGAATAAAAGTGTTGGCAGAGTTATATTGAACACAATAAAAGAAAAGTGGATGCTTACAGCAGGAATTGCAATTACTGTTGTTGGCGCAATTGTAATGGCACTGTTTCCACCACTTATTCTTGCAAAGATTATTGATACAGTTGCATCAGGTACAATGCCCACATTTTATATGGTTCTTATGTATTTCGGATTTCTTCTTGTAACCGGTTTTATGGAGAGTGCAAGAGAAACTTTTCTTACAGTATTCGGACAGAAGATTACACATTCATTAAGGAGTGCGTTGATGTATAAGTATAGCTGTCTTACAACAAGCTGTCTTACAAGTCAGGAGCCGGGAACTGTTGTTTCAAGATTCGTTGGTGATGCTGATACAGTTGAGAATCTGTTTACATCAGGAATTGTCAGTATGTTTGCTGATGCCTGTAAGATAATAAGTATAGTTGCTGTTATATGGTTTAAGAATAAGGGACTTGCCATTGTGCTTCTTGTTATTCTTCCATTCCTGTTCGTATTCACAAGAATTATTCAGAAGAATATGCTGGCAGCACAGATTGAGAACAGAAAAGCTGTAGGAAGAGCATCAGGACATGTGCCGGAAACTCTTCACAACATAAGAACAATACATACACTTGGCAAGGAAAATTATATGGCAGAAAGATACGATGAATATATATGTGAAAGTTACGCAGCAGTTGAGAAAACTAATTTCTATGATGCAGTATATTCACCTGTAATTCTTACTCTCAATGCAATTGTTGTTGCTGTGGTAATGCTTTTTTCAGCATCAGGTAACCAGACAGTGCTTGCATTTTTTGGCATGTCAGCAGGTACAGCAGTTGCGGTAATTAATTATATTTCACAGATATTTGCTCCTGTTGAGAGTCTTGGTATGGAGATTCAGACTATACAGTCAGCAATAGCCGGAGTACATAGAATAAATGAATTTTTCGAGATGGATGAATTATCAGTTAAGAAGGATTCATACATTGCAGACAATACAGCCATGGAAGCTGACAGTGATGTGATTGTCGATTTCAATAATGTAACATTCGCTTATGATGATAAAAATGTTGTGGAAAACTTAAGTTTTAGTATTAAAAAAGGCGAGCAGGTTACTCTGTCGGGAAGAACGGGTGCAGGAAAGAGTACAATATTTAAGCTCCTTCTAGGACTTTACGAGCCGGACAATGGAAGCGTATCAATTGCAGGTCAGAAGGCTACGGCTATTCCGGATAGTGGAAAGAGAAAGATATATGGATATGTTGAGCAGACTTTTCATATGGTTCCTGGAACTGTCAAAGACCAGATAACACTGTATGATGTATCAATTACTGATGAAGATGTAATTGAAGCAGCTAAGACAGCAGGTATTCATGATGCAATTATGGAACTTGACAATGGATATGATACTATATGCAAGCCGGAAGATTTCTCACAGGGACAGTGGCAGTTATTGTCAATTGCAAGGGCTGCAGCAGCAAAGCCTGAACTGCTTATGCTGGATGAGATAACAGCTAATCTTGATGCTGATACTGAGAAAAATGTGCTTGATGCATTAAACAGGGTAAGCAGGAACAGGACTGTTATATCAATATCTCACAGAACTAATGCAAAAATGGGAAGAATTATAGAAATAGCTTAATTTTCTTAATGTTTCTACTGGCTTATTATGCATTAAAGAAGTATAATACCCATACAATATTATGTTCAAATGAGAAAGTTGGTATGTTTTATGAATAATAGATGGGTTAAATATTTAATGGCAGGTTCTGTTACAGTTCTTATGGTGCTGGTGATAATATTTATCATCAGATCTGTTAAGGAGAACAGTCTGGCGGTGTCATGCCCTGATACTTTAGTTGTTGAGTATGGAAGTACTGATGATGAAGCGGATATTAATGAAACTATTAAGAAGAATGTACTTGGAAAGAAAGATAATAAGACAAATATAGAGATTGAGGGAAATGTTGATGTCACAAAGCTTGGAAAGTATGACATTAAGATTGTTGCGTCAAGAAAGAAGAAACATATTTCTAGAAAAGTAGCAGTAAAAGTTGTGGATACCCAGGCACCTGTTATTAGTCTTTCAGGAGATACAGAGATTACCATAGAAGCCGGAAGTAATTATGAAGAAGCAGGATTTTCTGCAGTTGATAATTATGATGGTGATATTACAGATAAAGTGGAGACTTCTGCGGAGGTTGATACATATACAAAAGGTGATACTACAATTGTATATTCAGTTAAAGATTCTTCTGGTAATGAAGCATTTACAGAACGTGTTATACATGTAGAAGATACTACAGCTCCACAGATATCACTTACCGGCGGTGAGGTGTATTATATCAGGATGGGAGATACATATAATGAACCGGGGTATACAGCTGTGGATATATGTGATGGAGATGTAACTGATAAGGTATCAGTATCTGGGAATGTTGATACAGCTAATGCAGGAAAATATACAGTAACATACAATGTATCTGATAATTGTGGTAATGAATCTGAAGTGCAAAGAACTGTGAAGGTAGTTGCACCAATGTCAGATGATGCAGTTAATCCGGGTGATAAGGTTGTTTATCTGACTTTTGATGATGGTCCCGGACCATATACAGAAAAGCTGCTTGATATTCTTGACAGATATAATGTTAAGGCAACATTTTTTGTTACTAATGGAAAACCGGATTATCAGAATCTTATTGCACAAGAAGCACAGCGGGGACATACTGTTGCAATACATTCAGCATCACATGATTATGCAAAGATATATCAGAGTGTAGATGCATATTTTGCAGATTTTGACGAGATGAATAGTATTATAACTGCACAGACTGGAAAAGCAGCAGATCTTGTAAGATTTCCAGGTGGTTCTAGTAACACAATAAGTAAGAAATACTGCTATGGCATAATGAGCCAGCTTGTATGTGCTGTTGAGGAACGTGGATTCAGATATTGTGACTGGAATGTTTCTAGTGGAGATGCAGGTGGAACAACAAGCACATCACAGGTTGTGGCTAATGTTATAGAAGGAATTAAAAGTAATAATGTATCAGTAGTTTTACAGCATGATATAAAGAATTTCAGTGTTGATGCAGTTGAGCAGATAATACAGTGGGGGTTATCGGAAGGGTATACATTTTTACCTATGACATCAACCACACCAATGTCACATCATGGCGTTAATAATTGATTTTAAAGTGATTTGAATTATATATATTAATAACAGGTGGATTTGCTATTGGTATTGTGATATAATTCTATTATATTGAAAGTACGGATGTATATGAGGAGTGGAATCGTTATGGGAGGCTGTTATCTTGGAATGGCAGGGCATGATGTGTTTAACAATAAAGTGCGTGAGATTGTGAACACTAATGAACACAGAGTTGTTCTATTAGCTCTGGATATAAGTAATTTTAAGTATATTAATGATTTTTACGGCATGGATGAAGGCGACAAGGTTATGCAGGATATTGCAGACTTTTATTTTATTAATGAACCATTGTGCCTTGCTTCACACGGAATCGGGTTTGACCAGTTCAGGGGTGCTTATAAAGTTGATAATATGACGAATGAAGATGTGGTGGGATATATTGCAAGAAAGAATCGCATTTTTGAGAAAGAATTGTCAGAAAGATATCCGCTTGTGTATCAGCATGTTTATGTTGGATTGTATTTTTATGACGATCCGTCACTTGATGTACGTATGGCAGTTGACCGTGCTAATCTTGCAAAGAAATCAACAAAAGGAAGATTTGATATTCCGTGTTGTGTATATTCAGCGGATAATTGCAATGAATATCTTGAACATATGGATATGTCTAATGAATTTGTGAGAGCGTGTGAGGAAGAAAGAATAGAAATTTTCCTTCAGCCTAAGATATCAGTATCGCATAATTGTGTTGCAGGTGCAGAGGCACTTGTAAGAATGAAGACAAGAGCAGGTGAGCTTGTTTCACCAGCCAGATTTGTTCCGGTGCTTGAACATACAGGAATGATTGGAAAGCTTGATGATATTATGCTTGATAAAACCTTTGCTTTCCAGAGACAATGCATTGATAAGGGAATTAAGCCTGTTCCTGTCTCGGTTAATATATCAAGGCAGAGATTTACAAGTGAAGATTTGTTAAAATATATGCTTCAGTTGCAGGATAAGTATCAGATTGATTCAGCACTTATTGAACTTGAGATACTTGAAACGACATTTATTGATGCACTGGATGCTATGATTGATGTTATTAATGCATTAAGGGTAAAGGGATTTAAGATTAATGTTGATGATTTTGGCTCGGGATATTCATCACTTAACCAGATTGCCAATATTCCTGCTGATATTATTAAATTTGACAGAGTATTTGCGAGCAGGTCATTAAAGAACAATAAAGGAAGACAGGTTATAAAGTCACTGATTGAGATGCTTAAGATGGTAGAATATGAACTTGTATTTGAGGGAGTTGAGACTAAAGAGGAGCTCGATACAGTTGTTTCTTATGGTTGTGATGTTATACAGGGATTTTATTTTGACAGACCACTTCCTGCTAATGAATTTGTTGATAAATATTATACTGGCAGCAGGGAGATTACTTATGGGACATAGTACGGACATTAATGAGAATGAACATTTGCAATATATTTTTAATGATTATAAGAGTGGTATAGAACATGGGATTCTTGTTGCTAACCTTACATATGAGCTTGCTAAGAGACTTGAGCTTGATGAACGGGAATGCTATGAACTCAAGATTGCCGGAATGATGCATGATATTGGAAAACTTAAATTATCAGAATACTTATATGGCAGAAATTCGGGTGAATTATCAGTCGAAGAGATGAAATATATGAGAATGCACTCTAAAATCAGCTTTGATGTATTGAAAAATTATGATTATTCAGATAATATAATGAAAGTTGTTCTCTATCACCATGAGTGTTTCGATGGAAGTGGTTATCCTGATAATCTTAAAGGAACAGATATTCCATTGGGTGCAAGAATTCTTAAGGTGACAGATGAATTTGCTGCGCTGATATCTGACCGGCCGTATAGGAAAGCATTTGACATTGATACGGCTGTGAATATTCTTATTGAAGAGATTAAGAATCTTGATATGAGAGTATTTATTGAGTTTCAGCGAATGATTCACGAGGAAGAAACATTTGAGATAATAAGAAATAGTAAGATAGATTTAGATAGTCTTAGTCTTGAAGATATTCTATCCTTCGCAGATTAGTATTTAATTACAGGAAAGAGGTAAAGTAAGATGGCAGAGTCAATGGTTGGCTTAAAGAGATCGCACAGATGTACAGAGGTTTCATCGGCTGATATTGGTAAGAAGGTTACTGTAATGGGTTGGGTTGCCAAGAGAAGAAATCTTGGTTCACTTATTTTTGTCGATTTAAGAGACAGGAGTGGAATTCTCCAGATTCTTTTTGATGAAAATATAATTGGCAAGGAAGGCTTCGACAAGGCATATACACTTCGTAATGAATTTGTAATCGCTGTTGAGGGTGAAGTTATTAAGAGAAGCGGTGCTGTTAATGAGAATTTAAAGACAGGTGACATTGAGATTGCTGCTAAGACATTAAGAATTCTTTCAGAGTCAGAGACACCACCATTCCCAATAGAGGAAAATATCCAGACTAAGGAAGATATCAGACTTAAATACAGATGTCTTGATCTTAGAAGACCTGATATTCAGTCTAATATTATTATGAGAAGCAAGGTTGCAACTCTTACAAGAGCATTTCTTGCAAATGAAGGCTTTTTAGAGATTGAAACACCTATGCTTACTAAGTCTACACCAGAGGGAGCAAGAGATTACCTTGTACCAAGCCGTATTCATCCAGGCAAGTTCTATGCACTTCCACAGTCACCACAGCTCTTTAAGCAGATGCTTATGTGCTCTGGTTATGACAGATATATGCAGATTGCAAGATGCTTCAGAGATGAGGATTTAAGAGCAGACAGACAGCCTGAATTCACACAGATTGATATGGAGTTATCATTCGTTGATGTTGATGATGTAATTGATGTTAATGAAAGACTTCTTGCATACCTTTTTAAGGAAGTTCTTGATGTAGATGTAAAACTTCCAATCCAGAGAATGACATGGCAGGAAGCTATGGACAGATTCGGTTCAGATAAGCCAGATTTAAGATTCGGTATGGAATTACAGAATGTATCAGATATCGTTAAGGACTGCGGATTTGGCGTATTTACGGGAGCACTTGAGAATGGCGGTTCTGTAAGAGGTATCAATGCAAAGGGACAGGGAAGCATGCCTCGTAAGAAGATTGATGCACTTGTTGATTTTGCTAAGGGATATGGTGCTAAGGGCCTTGCTTATATTGCAATTCACGAAGATGGTTCATATAAGTCATCATTTGCAAAGTTTATGACAGAGGATCAGATGAATGCCCTTGTTAAGGCTATGGATGGTGAAGCAGGGGATCTTCTTTTATTCGCTGCTGACAGAAATAAGATTGTATGGAATGTACTAGGTGCTTTAAGAGTAGAACTTGCTGATCAGATGGGACTTCTTGATAAGTCTGATTATAAGTTTTTATGGGTAACAGAGTTTCCACAGTTTGAATGGTCAGATGAAGAAGAAAGATATGTTGCAATGCATCACCCATTCACAATGCCTATGGATGAGGATCTTGATATGCTTGAGACTAATCCTGGTGCAGTTCGTGCAAAGGCTTATGATATTGTTCTTAACGGAACAGAAATCGGTGGTGGTTCAGTAAGAATCCATCAGGCTGATGTTCAGAGCAGAATGTTCAAGGCACTTGGACTTACAGATGAAGTTGCTAATGAAAAGTTCGGATTCCTGCTTGACGCATTCAAGTATGGTGTTCCTCCACATGCAGGACTTGCTTATGGTCTTGACAGACTTGTAATGCTTATGGCTAAGAGAGATTCAATCAGAGATGTTATTGCCTTCCCTAAGGTAAAGGATGCATCTTGTCTCCTTACTAATGCACCTGATGTTGTAGATGCTAAGCAGCTTGATGAGCTTTCAATTAAGATTGAAGAAGAGAAAACTGAAGAGTAAGATATAATAAATGCCCTGCACTGATTTGAAAGTGCGGGGCATTATTTTATATGATATTTATAAAAATGTTATTTGATAGTAATCTGTTCAACAGATGTATCAGCACCACTTGTGCTTACTCTGTAAAGGACTCCCTGATCTTCATAATACTGGAAAAATGTGTATTTTGATGTGCAGTGAATGTTGGTAATATTGCCTATAGCAATAGTTTCAATCTGCGTTCCATCAATATTCATCCTGTAAAGGCCTGTCATTCCATCTGTGCTTTCCACCTGGAAAAATATTTTGTTTCCATACACATTATAATTAACGACTTTGTTTCCTTTTTCTCCATACAATAATTCAAGAGTTTTGTTAGATGTATTAAGTCTTACAAGTGAATAGTTCTTACTTAAGTCAATATAATATGCATAGCCGTTCTCAACATCTGCAAGATATGAATTGCAATCATATAATACAGAGGTTTTATCAGTTTTGGTATCGTAACTTAATATGTTGTGTTTTCCGACAGGATCAGAAAAATATATTGTTCCGTTATGGACGCACGCAGGTGAGTAAGGTGTGTCGGAAATTTTGGTATCCTTCTTTCCTGCAATGTCTACTTTATGGAAAGCCAGAGGCGTTGTATCACTATAATGCTGGTAATATAACGAGTTACCAGATAAGGCTATTGTTCCGGAAAGACTGTCGTATAATGCTTTCAATGACTCGCCGTTTAAGTTACAGCGGTAAACACCGAATAGCTGTCCCCTGAATATTGTTCCAATTGTTTCCTGCTTGAAATTATTCTTGACATAATATATGTAACTGCCACAGACATTGATGGATGCAACACTGTCATCATTTAATTTCATGGCATTAGTGCAGTCTGAATTCATTACATATAATTTGTTATAATCGTATGGATTGGCAAAATATATTTTGTCATTGTATTCGCAGAACAAACCTCCGTTATTGAGGTTACCTGCCGAATTGCCAATAGCATTATCGTTGTTGTATACGATTCGGCTGCTTCGTATAGATAAAAATATTAATACTGCGAGTAATAATCCTATTATAGTTATTACACTTATTGTGATGGCTTTTTTCATATGTTATCACTACTCCCTTATGAACATTATTTAAGAACGTTTTCTTAAGTATAACATAAAGTACATTTATTGCATATCATTAAAAATGTGATACAATAAGAACAATACATCGCTTTAAAGAGGAGAAGTAAATGTTAGATCTTAATGAAATACGAAATAATATTGATAAAATCGACAGTCAGCTTGTAGAACTGTTTGAAGAGAGAATGAAACTGACAACTGAGGTTGCAGAATATAAGATTGAGACAGGAAAGAAAGTTCTTGATCCAGCAAGAGAGAAAGCTAAGTTAGAATCTGTAAAGAAGCTTGTCAAGAATCCTGATAATGTGCATGCTATTGATGATTTGTTTGCACAGATTATGGCTAACTCAAGAAAAAACCAGTATATGTTGCTTGAAAAAATGGGACAGACTTTGAGAGAACCATATGAGGCAATTGATGAGATTAATAAAAAGAACTGTAAGGTTGTATATCAGGGGGTACCGGGGGCATATTCATATGCTGCCATGATTAATTTCTTTGGCAAGGATGTTGATAATTTCAATGTTCCTACATGGAGAGAGTGCATGGAGGCAGTTAAGCAGGGGAAGGCTGATTATGCTGTACTTCCTATAGAAAATTCCAATGCTGGAATTGTTGCTGATGTGTATGATCTGTTACAGGAATATAATAATTACATAATAGCAGAAACTTATGTTAAGATTGAACATTTGTTACTTGGACTTCCAGGAACTGACCTTGAAAACGTAACTGCTGTATATTCACATCCACAGGGACTTATGCAGTGTGACAGATTCTTAGATACTCACAAGGACTGGCAGAGAATCAGTCAGGCTAATACAGCACTTGCGGCAAAGATGATTTTTCAGGAGCATAATAAGACTCATGTTGCCATTGCAAGTAAGGAAGCTGCAGAGCTTTATGGTCTTGATATCTTAAAGTCTGGAATTACAGACCAGGAAGGCAATACAACAAGATTTGTTATTGTTACTAATACAAGAAAGTTTGTTAAGAATGCACAGAAGATGAGTATTGTGTTTGAAACAGCTAATGAAGCAGGCACTCTATATAATCTTTTAAGTCATATTATATATAATGGACTTAATATGAATAAGATTGAATCAAGACCTATTGAAGGGAATGTTGAAGGAAAGAGATGGAATTTCCGGTTCTTTGTTGATTTTGCTGGTAACATTGATGATCCAAGAGTTATGAACGCATTAAGAGGTATTGAAGAAGAAGCTGAATCTATTAAGTTGCTTGGAAACTATTAATATGTTAGAATTATAAAGATGTCGTCAGACAATAAGCTATTAGATAAGTGAGGGAATTAAAGTGAATTTAGAAGAAGCAAAGCTTAAGCTTTCTAAGTATGGTCAGGAACAGATATTAAGATATTATGATGAATTATCAGATGATGAGAAGGCAGCACTTCTTAAGCAGATTGATAAGACTGATATGGAAGTTTTATCGGCAATTGAACATAAGTCTGAGCTTGTTAAGAAAGGTGAAATTACACCTCTTGGTGCAATGGAACTTGATGAGATAGAAGCTGACTATGATACATTTAAGAATACAGGTGTAGAGGCAATTAAGGCTGGCAAGGTTGGAGCAATTCTTCTTGCAGGCGGAATGGGAACAAGACTTGGCTCGGATAATCCTAAGGGAATGTATAATGTAGGTGTTAACAAGGAACTTTATATATTCGAGTGCCTTATTAATAATCTTATGGATGTTGTTAAAGAGACAGGAACATATATACATTTATTCGTTATGACTAGTGAGAAGAATAATGATGCTACAGTTTCTTTCTTTGAAGAGAAGAATTTCTTCGGATATAAGAGTGAATATGTACATTTCTTCAAACAGGAGATGGCAGCAGCTACTGATTATGATGGTAAGATATACCTTGAAGAGAAGGGAAGGATGGCAACATCACCTAATGGTAATGGTGGATGGTATATCTCTTTAAAGAAGGCTGGATTAACAGAGGTTCTTGAGAAGAACGGAATTGAGTGGCTGAATGTATTCGCTGTTGACAATGTCCTTCAGAGAATTGCAGACCCTGTATTTATCGGTGCTACAATTGAAAAGCACTGTGCAGTTGGTTCTAAGGTTGTAAGAAAGGCAGCTCCTGATGAGAAGGTTGGCGTTATGTGTCTTGAAGATGGAAAGCCTTCCATTGTTGAGTATTATGAACTTACTAAAGAGATGATGGATGCTAAGAATGCAAAGGGCGACCCTGCATATAATTTTGGAGTTATTCTTAATTATCTGTTCAGGGTTTCTGATCTTGAAAGAATTGTTGGAAAGAATCTTCCATTACATATTGTTGAGAAGAAGATTCCATATATTGACGAGAATGGTAATCTTGTTAAGCCTGAAAAGCCTAATGGATATAAGTTTGAGGGGCTTGTTCTTGATATGATTCATGAGCTTGACAGCTGTCTGCCATTCGAGGTAGTAAGAGAAAAAGAATTTGCACCAATTAAGAATGCAACAGGTATTGATTCGGTTGAATCAGCAAGAGAACTTCTTAAGAAGAATGGTGTTGCAATTTAACATATTTTGTTGTATGTTATTAATAAGCGCTGTACAACTGGCGGAAGATGCCTTATAGGCATTGTGGGATAACCCACAGGGAGTACAGTTTATATTAAGAAAAGCCGACCGCCTGGGCAACGTTAAGCTATAAGCTGCGTTCCCAGATAGTCGGTTTTTTTGCGCGAGTAGCGATGAGGATAGGAGTGAAAATTCACAATCATGCTTGCATAGATTGGGGATTTTTCACGGATATTCGAGGAGCACCGCGACAATGCCAGAATGAAATTCTGGCATCTTCGCTACTCGCGAAAAAGAACCATGAGGAGTGAACGCAGTCATCACATTTAACAGGAGGTCAGTTATGACAATTAAGAACCTTTCAGAGGAATTATCAGGATGTGCTTATCCGGGCAGAGGAATTGTTGCTGGTATGTCAGAGGATGGTAAGAAGGCAGTTTCGGCTTATTTTATTATGGGAAGAAGCGAGAGCAGCCGTAACCGTGTATTTGTACAGGACGGAGAGGGTATCAGAACAGAAGCTTTTGACCCATCAACACTTTTAGTTGCACCAGAGCTTATTATCTATGCCCCTGTAAGAGTACTTGGCAATAATACTATAGTTACTAATGGAGATCAGACTGATACGGTTTATGATGGTCTTTCAGAAGGAAAAACATTTGAAGAATCTTTAAGAGTAAGAAAATATGAGCATGATGCACCTAACTATACACCAAGAATTTCAAGTGTGCTTCATATTGAGAATAATGAATATTCATATGCAATGTCTATATTAAAGAGCCATAATGGTAATCCTGACATATGTGAAAGACACACATATACATATGATGCAGCATTTGCAGGAGAAGGGCATTATATCCATACATATATGGGTGATGGCAATCCACTTCCAAGCTATGAGGGAGAACCTACTTGGGTTAAGATATCTGGCGATATTGAAGAATTCACACAGATGATCTGGGATAATCTTAATGCAGATAATAAGGTTTCACTTTTTGTAAGATATATTGATATTGCTACAGGTGAATACGAAACAAGAATTATTAACAAGAATGTAAAATAATTAAGGAGAAAGAATATGAACGAATTTCAGTTAAAATACGGATGCAACCCTAATCAGAAGCCTTCAAGAATATTTATGGAAGACGGAAGTGACCTTCCTGTAGAGATTCTTAACGGCAGACCAGGATATATTAATTTTCTTGATGCATTTAACGGATACCAGCTTGTTAAGGAGTTAAAGAAAGCTACAGGACTTCCAGCAGCTACATCTTTCAAGCATGTATCTCCAGCAGGTGCTGCAGTAGGACTTCCTCTTACAGATGTTGAGAAGAAGATTTACTGGGTTGACGAAGCAATCGGAGAATTAAGCCCAATCGCATGTGCATATGCAAGAGCAAGAGGTGCAGACAGAATGTCATCTTTCGGTGATTTCATATCATTATCAGATGTATGTGATGTTGCTACAGCAAAGCTTATCCAGCATGAGGTTTCAGATGGTATTGTTGCACCTGGCTATGAGCCGGAGGCACTTGAGATATTAAAGGCTAAGAAGAAGGGCAACTACAATATCATTAAGATTGACCCTGAGTATAAGCCTGAACCAATCGAGAGAAAGCAGGTGTTTGGTGTAACATTTGAGCAGGGAAGAAATGAGTTTGTTATTGATAAGGAACTTTTATCAAATGTTGTAACAGAGAATAAGGATATTCCAGAGTCTGCTAAGATTGATATGATTATTGCACTTATAACACTTAAGTATACACAGTCTAATTCTGTATGCTATGTAAAGAATGGACAGGCAATCGGTATCGGAGCTGGACAGCAGTCAAGAATTCACTGTACAAGACTTGCAGGACAGAAGGCTGATAACTGGTATCTTCGTCAGAACCCTAAGGTATTAGAACTTCCATTTAAGGAAGGTGTAGGCAGAGCTGACAGAGATAATGCAATTGATCTTTACATTGGTGATGAATATATGGATATTCTTGAAGATGGAGCATGGGAGAGAGTATTTACAGAGAAGCCAGAAGCGTTTACTAAGGAAGAAAAGAGAGTATGGCTTGATGGCAACACAAATGTTGCACTCGGTTCAGATGCGTTCTTCCCATTTGGCGATAATATTGAGAGAGCATATAAGAGCGGTGTTAAGTATATTGCACAGCCAGGTGGTTCAATAAGAGATGATAATGTTATTGAAACCTGCAACAAGAGAGGCATTGCAATGTGCTTTACAGGAATGAGATTATTCCACCACTAATTAAAAGTATTTTTGATAAAAGATATCCGCGATATAAAATGAGCAATTAATTATTTTCTGGAATTAGTTTATTCCATTTTCTGGAATATTTAATAAAAATTTAAAGAGTATATAATTGGTACTTTATTTTTTCAATTTAATGTGATAAAATACTAAAGATTAAAAGAGGTGACAGCTGTCATTGAAGTTGTCATCTCTATTTTTTTTGATGATTTATTGTATTATATCGTCTGGCAATAATTCATCAATGATTTTTATACTTTTAGGAGGTTTTTTATGAAAGACGAGCAGTTTAAGCCGTATATACCTGCGGATAAGATTACTCCAGAATTCACAGTAACATCTGTTATTATGGGTATGCTTCTTGCTGTAGTATTCGGTGCTGCTAATGCTTACCTTGGTTTAAGGGTAGGTATGACTGTTTCAGCATCAATCCCAGCAGCCGTTATTTCTATGGGTGTTATACGTGTCATCATGAAAAAAGATTCTATCCTTGAGAGCAATATGGTTCAGACAATCGGCTCTGCGGGTGAATCGTTAGCAGCAGGTGCTATTTTTACATTGCCTGTATTATTCTTATGGGCTAAAGATGGAATTATGGATTCTCCATCACTTCTTACAATAATGTTAATATCTCTTTGCGGTGGTATTCTTGGTGTTCTATTTATGGTTCCACTTAGAAATGCACTTATCGTTAAAGAACACGGAACACTTCCTTATCCAGAAGGAACAGCTTGTGCTGAAGTATTACTTGCTGGTGAAGAAGGTGGAGCAAGTGCCAAGTCTGTATTTGCAGGTATGGGATTTGCAGCATTATTTAAGTTCATTACTGATGGAATTAAGGTTATTCCTAGTGTTATTACAGCACCTATTAAGTCGCTTAAGACAGAACTTTCAGCAGAAGTATATCCGGCATTACTTGGTGTAGGTTACATATGTGGACCTAAGATTGCATCATATATGTTTGCTGGTGGTATATTAGGCTGGTTCGTACTTATTCCGGCTATTGTAACATTTGGTGGTTCAACAATACTTTATCCAGGTACAATCTCTATTGCTGATTTATATGCAACAAAGGGAGCAAGTGCAATCTGGAGTAATTACATCAAATATATCGGTGCTGGTGCCGTCGCAACAGGTGGTATTATAAGTCTTATTAAGTCATTACCACTTATTGTAAAAACATTCTCAGATGCTATCAAGGGAATGAAAGGTGATAAGAACACAGGTAAGCTTCGTACAGAACAGGATATTGATATGAAGGCTATTGCAATTGGTATTGTTGTTGTTACAATTGCTATCTGGCTTATTCCAGATATTCCTGTTACAATTCTTGGTGCTATTCTTATAGTAATATTTGGTTTCTTCTTCGCAACAGTATCTTCTCGTATGGTTGGTATTGTAGGAAGCAGTAACAACCCTGTATCAGGTATGGCTATTGCTACACTTTTATTTGCTACATTATGCCTTAAGGTTACAGGTGATGTAGGTGTTCATGGTATGAAGGGTGCTATCGGTATCGGTTCTGTAATCTGTATTATCGCAGCTATGGCTGGTGATACTTCACAGGATTTAAAGACTGGTTATATCCTTGGTGCTACACCTAAGAAGCAGCAGATTGGTGAACTTTTAGGTGCAGTTATTGCAGCATTAACAATCGGTGGCGTTCTTGTTCTTCTTGACAGTGCATGGGGCTTTGGTACAACAGAACTTGCAGCTCCTCAGGCTACTCTTATGAAGACAATCGTAGAAGGTGTTATGCAAGGAAATCTTCCTTGGGCACTTGTGTTCATCGGTGTATTTATTGCATTAGTAATTGAAATACTTGGTATTTCAGTTCTTCCAGTAGCAATTGGTTTATACCTTCCATTAGAGCTTTCAGCAACAATTATGATTGGTGGACTTATCCGTCACTTTGTTGACAAGAAGTCTAAAGATAAGGATAAGGACAACGAAGCAAGTGGTGGAATTCTTTTCTGCTCAGGACTTATTGCTGGTGAAGGTCTTGTAGGTATTCTTCTTGCTATATTTGCAGTAGTTGGACTTGCAGATCCAATTGATTTATCAGGAAGCATTTCACTTGGAACAATCGGTTCTATTGTGTTAATGGTTATTATGGTTCTTTTAATATTAAAGAATGCAGTATGGACTAAGAGCAAAGAAAAGTAGAGTGTGAACGAATATGAAGACAAAAT
>OHJI01000207.1_pt1 | contig 33833 bp, 24 predicted proteins | sample 1568571 | NCBI WGS metagenome assembly OHJI01 (sample SAMEA3879583, study PRJEB24766) | human gut metagenome | biome: human-associated habitat; feature: feces | place: USA | collected 1985/1987
CAGCAGTTGAAAAAGAAATACTTACACTACTGAGTTTTGATGAAGATGTTTTTCTGTTCCAATTTCTCATAAATCTGTCACCTCCTTACTTTATTAAGGCAATCTGCCTTAAATAGACATATCTGTATATACAATAAACTTAAAACAAAAAACTTAAGGCAATTTGCCTTAAGCTATAATTCATATTCCTGCGTGTCATTTATTCTCGATATCACATCTTCAATATCTTTGTTCTGTATATATTCTATATTAACGCACGTACCCGCTCTGTCGTATGTTGGTTTGAATGTAAAGCAGTCTAAATACTCATTCTGATTTTGCTCATCTAATTCAACCCCATAAAGATCCCATAAGTCATATTTTATTTCCTGCAAAGCAATTTCTTGAGCGTTTCCATCTAGTTCTTTAAATGAAAGCTCCCTTTTATCATTTACAAGATAGTTTAAATTCAATTCTAATGTATTTTCCAAAATTGCTATTGCTCTATCGTGTAAAACTTTATTGAAAGAATTCAATTCAGCTTCAGGAAGATTATATCTATCGTGTTTTTCAATTCTATAGTCTAGGATGTGTCTTAATTCCTTTTTTTGACGATTTCCTAAAAAAGTCTTTGCGTTTTCAGCAAACGATTTACCAAAAACAGGATCTAAAGTTTTAACATATTCATTTAGTTTTTCTGGTGACTCGTAAATATATTGTCTTGGCTCATCAAACATACAATACCCATGATCGAACAAAGGTGCCATACACTTTATCTTGTTAGTTGCATTATCAACTAATACACCAAAATTATTCAGATGTCTATCTGTATTACAAATCAATGCATCGAAAACCATCATCGAGCAAAAATCCTGATAAAATTCATCTCCCAGATTTTTATAAAAATCTACAATGGCTTTCACTGTTTTTTTCCCTTTTAAGAATCTTGATGCAGGAACAAAAGATGTATCTATGCCAGTAAATAATTTACATGTACTCGATAATTCATCTTGCCATATATCCAAATCATAGGCAATTGCATTTAATCCCATTTGATGAGCAACTTTATAAGCATAATACTCAGCGTAAGCTTCATTTCCATGGTTTGTATACAAATTGCCATGAACATTCCCCTTATAAAGCACGACATCACCATTGATTCTTCTCCAAGCCTTTTTTAGAGAACCGTTCGTTGTTAATTCTGCGACTGTACCAATGCTATTTGAATGTCCATGACCTGTATATGCGATCAATGCAACAGATTTATTAAAATCGTTCTCATATAGATTGTAATCTTTAAACACCCCCGTAAAATCTGGATCAACAATCCAATATGGGTCATTCAACGAAAGACCTTTTCCAACAGTCAAAATTCCAATCAAATCATTTCCATGAAGTCCCAGACTTGCCAAAATCTCATTTACAAAGGCACGATTTTTAGGGATGTTTCTTTCCTGTATCCATTCTAATAGTTCATTTGAATCGTCGGTTTTTAATCCAACGGGATAAAGAAAATTATTTATGTTATATCTTTCAAGAATTGTTAATTCATAATCACCATAAAGTGAATCTTCAATTCTAAATTTTAGAATATCTATATCCTTATTTTTCAACACAAAATCTTTATACATCTTTCATCACCTCATCTTTCACTTTTACATTATCATAATTTTAGCAACAAATCCTATTTAAGGCAATCTGCCTTAAATAGACATATCTAAATCGTTCACACTAAAGCAATCATCAACTTGACATTTATTAAATGAATACATATCATACGAAGTAGATAGAGCAAATTTCAAATCATCCAACACTTGGAATTGGAATGAATTGATGATTTGGTCTTTTTTTCTTGTAATATCATACTTGTTATATTTACTCTCCTTATTCTAGTAGATATCCATCTAGATCACGTAGACAACATGCTAATCCGAATCTGGAATAATTGTCATTTCTCCATCCCTTCTGCATGCTTGCCAAATCAGAAAGTACTTTAAAAGAATATGCTGAATCCTTCAAGATGTCCCAATAATCTTTGAAAAAACGATAAATCATCACAAATGGTATTTTTTGATCGCCTTTTTTTAGTACATCTATAAAGAATTCTAAAGCTTCTAAGCATTTTTTGTATTTAACATCACTATCTCGTTCATCATTGCTATTCTCCATAAAATTATTCTTTAGTTGAATCAAATAATCAATTAAATTTGAAGTAATAGAATCTTTATCAAACTCATCTTTATCTATAAATTTTTGCTCATCTATCGCAAACTCGATAAGTGGCAATAATGGAAGCCCCAAGGATTTCCATTTTACTCCTGCTGCATTGTAATTAAATACTGAAGAAAGAGTATCGCCAGAAGATTTCCCTTGATATAAATTAAGTATCCAGAATCTAATTTGTTCATTTTGTGTTAGAAAACTATCAAAAAGTCTTAACTCTAAAATAGCTGAAGGCTTTTTTCGCATACTTTTTGATTCATCACCGACCATTGCATCAATTAATTCTTTGTTTTCAACACAACTAAAAAGTAGATTTTTTTTCAATTCGCTAGATGCCATAACCTATCCCCTTATTCCAATTCATTTGACCAATTATCTGCTAAGTCACGCAAGCATTTGGTCAAAGTATATCTAGACTCACTAGTATTTCTCCATCCTTTTTGCATGCTTGCCAAATCAGACAGAGCTTCAAATGTATACATAGAATCTTTTAGATCATTCCAGTGCGTTTTAAAGAATCTATAAAAAGGAGCAAAATGTATTTTTTCCTTTTCATCACTCAATTGCTCTATAAAACAATTTATAGCGTCTAATGCTTCTGTATACTTTAAACTATGCTGTTCATCATCCTTGTTTAACGAATCAAAAATTTCATGAATTGAATTCAAACATTTAATCAAGTGAGTTATTGGTTCTTTATCAACTTCGTATTTTTCCATAAATTTTTGCTCATCTATCGCAAACTCGATAAGTGGCAATAATGGAAGTCCACGAGATTTCCAGTTGAATCCTGCTGAATTATAATCGAAAATTGACGAAAGAATTTCTCCAGATGTACATCCCTTATACAATTCCGTTATCCAGAATCTTATCTGATTATTTTTTGTAAGCAATTCATCCATAACTGTCAACTCTATTATCGCTGAAATTTTTCTTCCAATAGAATTCGATTCATCACTTACAATATTATCCACCAATTCCTTTTTTTCTAAACTACTGAAAAGAAGAGTCTTTTTCAAATTATTCTCTGCCATAATTAGCTCCTTTCAAAATTAAGGCAATCTGCCTTAAATAGACATATCTATTTCATTTGCACTCAAGTAATTCTCTACAGCAATTTCAAGCTCATCAAAAGACTCACATAGTACATTTAAATCTTCATCAACCACTAAGAATGGATAAGAACTATCATCTTTAGACTCAAAACAATAATATATGCTTCCATTCGACTCGGTTTGATCTATCATCTTCCAATAGCCTAAATAATCAGAAAATTCAACATTCAACAATAAATCTTGTTCAACTTGATTTTTGGTAAAAGAATGCTTATAATTTTCAGTAGAAAGAGCATATATCATGTCGTCTGGCAATTGCGACCAGTGGGACGTGATATAATGCTCTGTTTTTTCGTTTTTGTAAAATGTACAATTAGCATTATATGCATTAATCATGTAGTTGCTAAATCTTTGCCTATCATAAATTGAGTTAATTTCATTAACATAAACACAGCCAATTTGTTTGTTTAATCTACAAATTGCAACAATAGGATTTCCATCATCCGTAAAATCATCTAACACTACTACTTTACTGCTTTTATATTTTATAGAATCAAAAGCTAAAACACTTTTTTTCAATAAAGAAGTACATCTAGAAACATAAGCAAAACCAATATCGTGTTTCTCTCTGATTTTTACAGCTGTAGATACATTCATTATTAATGGTATATTCTCATCTATTTCATAAATGTAACTTAAACAAGTTGTATTTCCATCTACAATCAATGGATACTGTGTATCAAATACACCTCCAGAAAGATCTATTAATTGTTGTTCAAAGCTATCTATTGTCCCATCATCATGAACAATATTTTTATTTATTTTCTTAATATCTATAGATTCCATAACATTCATTTCTCCAATCAAATAAAATATTTTTATCACATATGAAACTAACATTTAGATTTAGTTCCATATGCAATAAAAGGAAGGGGTGTACCTTCCTTTTAAAAATTAATCTTCACTTCTGCGAATCTTGCGAACAGTTGCAATGGAAGCACCTAATGCAATAATTACTACGCCTAACATCATATACATCATGTCTTTGTTTTTAGCAGTACCAGTATTTACACTAGGCAACAAGACATTCTGGTATACGATTGAATAACGATGATTATCATCTACGTGTACTTCCTTGTCATTTACAAACAATCCTTCGTCCGTAAATTTAACCTTTACAACCTCATCTGATAACTTATATCCTTGCGGAGCACTTGACTCTTTGATATAAGTTGTTCCATAACGAATCAAGAATTCAGCAGTACCAGTTTCCTGATCACCTGCGATAGTTTCAAGTTTTGAACTTTCAGCACAGTTTTCCTGTGAATATGAAGTGAATTCAAATTTGTTTGACTTGATATTCTGTCCAGTTACACTGTCAACCTTGTTCACCAAGATACGTGGTAAAGCAGTATGTTTTGGATATACCGTTACATCATACTGGAACAATTCGTCTTCATCATCCCATGTTGGAATTCCAACAATAAATGGAGTGATTGTTTCAAAATCAGCCAAATCTTCAACATAGACTAGATACACACCAACAGGAAGATCTTTGCAAGTTGCTTTCCCTTCTTCGTCCGTAGTCATTTCATAGTCGGGAGTTTCGACTTTTTTAGCCATATCCTTGGCTACTTTGTCAATCTCGTCCGCTGTTTTAATCTCATTCAAGTCCAAATCCTTGTCTGCAAAAGGTTTATATTTAATGATATATTCCCCTTTTACAATGTCAGCAATCTGAACTACACCAAACTTTACATTTTCTTTGGAAAGGTATTTATCATATGGGTCTGTTAATTCCACTGAAATTGACCCTAATCCATTATCAGGTACTTTAGTCAAATCTTCTTCAGGTAGAATTGTTACATCCCCAACTTCGGGGTTATCAGTGATATCTTTAGCCTGTAAATTTAAGCATGGTACTAAAACCAGCATCAAGCTCAAGGCTAAACCGATTTTCTTTAATAACTTCATGACTTTAACTTTCTCTCCTTTCTCGTTTTAAAAATAAATCTAACAATCAACATAAATACAATCAAAAATGGAAGTGCTGTAAATAACAACTCTCGCCAGCTCATCATTTCTGGTTCAATGGCTTCTTTTTTCTTTTCACTGTATGGTACACGTTTACCAGTCAAAATCAGTCTGTGCGTGTTGACTCCATACGGTGTACAAGTCAACAAAGTCGCAAGGTCCTTGCCTTCTTCTATTCCAAGAACATCAGGAGCTTCCTCTTTTTTTACAATCTCAATTTTATATATCTGGTAAGCTAATGTTTTGTTACCTACATGGATATAAAACAAATCATCTTTTTTTAATTCATCCAGCCTTGTAAAAAGCTTTGCGTTTGGCAAACCCCTATGACCTGTAAGAACAGTACGTGTATTTTCCCCGCCGACTGGGAATGATGAGTTCTGTAAATGACCTACACCATTTGACAACACATCATCACTTGTTCCGTGGTAAATTGGAAGGTCAACGCCTATCTTTGGTATCTCTATCGAACCCATGATGCCTTTACCAGTCAGATTTAAAATACTTTCGTAGTTTTCGTCTGAAAGTATTTCAGTATCAATGTTTCCAACCGATGCACCTCTGGTTTGAAATAACATATCATTGTACTTTTGAGCCGATTGTATCTGCTCTTTGACTTTTGATTTGTCAGTTTGTTTTACTTCACTTTCATATGTGGATATCATGTTGTTTTGTTGAATACCACTATGAATACTTGAAACAAGTGGAACTGAACATAATCCTATGCCAATGATAACAAGGATACGTACTGTCCAGCTCGTTTCTTTTATTGCTTTAATAATCGACTTCAAAATTCAGCACCTCCAAAAATGGAAGGTGGCAGTACTGCCATCCTAACCATTTCATTTATTTTTTAATTAGTCTTTTTTGTTTTTACGTTTTTTATCTAATGCTAATGCACCAACGACTGTGATTGTACCTGCACCTAAGCAAATCATAGTTAAGTTAGAACCAGTGATTGGTAATTTAGTTCCTACATAGTTGACAACAGTGATGTTAGCAGAACCATCTGTTACATCTGTTTTTAAATCTGTATCGCTTTCTTTGTAAGCACCATTTAAGAATTCCTTAACATGAGCAGTTGCTTCTAATTTCTGTAATGTTTTTTCAGTAGCACCTTCACCGGCGTTGTAGTTATTACGTTCATCCGTGAATGTTGGCTTGATTGTGATAACGATAGGGTCTTGCAATTCTCGATATCCAGCTGGAGAATCCGTTTCTTTCAAGTAATAAGTTCCCTGATCCAAACCTAAGATAGTGAATACACCTTTTGCATCGGAAGCCATTTCTACTGCACTGCTAGGGCGTGTACCTCCATTGTGGTCAGTTCCACCTAAAGAATCACGGTTCATAACAACATATCCGTTTGGAGATTCCTTAACATACACTTCATTTGTACAGTTTTCATCACTGTATAGACGGAATTTAGCATTCTTCAATAATTTGTTGTGGTTGTTGACTTTTAAACCATTAATTTTATAAGTGAAGCAAACTACTGTATCCCAAGGAGTTGTTCCTGTAGAACCATTTCCATCACTGTCTGGGTTGTTGCTATATTCAAGGCGAACAGCATTTTCAAATCCTGCACGACCAGTACGAGTCGATGCATTGTCATTCAATGTCGCATTATAGTTTAAACGAACAGATTGGCCATAAGTATTTTCGTTGTTGTTGTTCATTCCTTCTGGGAATTGTTTGTCAACGATAGCTTTTAAATCTGGAATTTCTGCATAGAATGTGTCTTCACCACTATTTTCAACTACTTTAAATTCATTACTCTTTAATGTATATGATTTCTTGTTGCTTGAAATTGTGATAGAAACAGAGTCTTTATTGAAAGTCAATGCATTGTCCATCTTGTCATGGAAAATCATTTTATATGTTTGATATCCATTCATGTCTGGTACATATGTATCGTGGTAGTAAGGAACTGTCTGTCCAATTTCATAGTCCCCAATATCATTCCATCCTACATTGTTGTCATCTTCATTGATTTTCTTAATCAAAGTAGGATAATCGGATTTGATATTAACCTGAGCATTAGGATTTGCTGTATTTGTTAAAATCAATGAAGCTGCTGAATGTGTATCCTGTACAGCAGTAACTTCATCTGTTAAATAATAACCATATCCCAATCCACTGAACTTAACAGAACCATCGACTGCATTTACAGCTGTAACATTAACTGTATTTGGAGAAAGACCTTCCTTAACAAGTTCATCTCTTAAAGCTTCTACAAAGTGACGATAATTGCTGTAACGGCCTTCTAATTTTTGATCTGCCTGAGCACCTTCCACTTTGTTTGTATTTAAAGTTTGAATATAGTCAATTACATCATATTCAGTAACTGAAGAGGCAGATTTGTTGATTTTCTTACCAACAACAGTCTGTAAAGCTGTTTTGTAATCATTGTTCCATGTATAGTTGATTGATTCATTATCCACTGCATTTTCAGCGTCAAATAATTTATATACGTTAAATTTTTTACCAACTAGAGATTGTCCTGCATTTGGTGTAATGGTAATAGAAGCATTACCTTTACCAAAATCAGCAACTCCGTTTGGAGTCGCATAAGTTTGCGTTGCTTCAGCAGCATAGACTGGAGTCACTAATTGAGCAACACAAGTTGCTACAGGACTTAAAGTCATAGACAATGCAGTTAATCCTGCAAAAACCACATTTTTTTTTTTCATTTTAATATCCCTCTTTCTTCATTATTTAGAAATCATTTTATCTTTTTTAGATTTATATAAAGCAAAAGCTATTACGGCAACACCTAATCCAATTAATAGAATTGTTCCATTTGAACCTGTTTCAGGTAATAACTGTGTTGTTTTGTTCGTGATATCTACTGCAACAACACGATCTTTTTTCGTTCCTTCTAATCGAACATTACCCGTTGTCTTAGATGTATCGTATTTTATTCCATCGACTGTGAATTCAAATGTGTTTGTCTGAGGTGTGGCTTTTACGTATACAGAATGTACATATGCCTTACCATTTACATCCACAGGAATTCTGTAGCCTTGTGGAGCCTTTGTTTCCTCGAAGTAGTAAGTCTTTTCTACATCCAGATTTTTGAAAGTCAATAAACCTTTGTCATCGGAAGTCTGTGTATCCACTACATTCTTGCAATCGACATCACTGTATAGACGGAATTCCGCACCTTTCAAGACTTTGCCGTGTTCATTTGTTTTTGTAATCTTCAAATTGAAAGGATTTACCTTATCGCTGAATGTAGCATAGCCGTCCCCTGAATCCTTTATGCCTTGTGTTACAAGACTGTTTGTTCCAGATGTAAATGTGATCTTACCAGTACCAGAAGCTACGTTGAATACAACTTCGTTTGGATTCAACTGATATCCGTCAGGAGATTTGATTTCCTTGATTTTGTGTGTACCCGAAGCTAAACCTGTAATCGTAATTTCACCGCTGCCATTTGTTGTTAATTCTTTCGTTGAACCATTTGGCATAGTGTGAAGGAATACAGCACCTGTAACTGGTGTTGAAGTTCCTGCCTGTACTTTCTTGATGTCGAACTTAATTACCTTTTCATTGACTTCAGGATAGTTATATGTTGAAACATTTGCATCACTACCAGAAGGAGTAATCTTTCTCACGAAAACTTCATTATTGATAAAGTAACCAGATGGTGCTTTTGTTTCCTGAATGGTAACTGTACCTACAGGTACTGTTGGCGTGTTATTGCTGTTATAATAAAAATCGTCTCCTGAAACCTTATAGTTATTATCAAGGAAACAATATCCATCTGAATTAGTTTTCAAAACCCAAGTACGAGCAGGTGTCTGACCTGATTTAGCAGGGTCGGAATCATACAATCCTTTATAGTACTTGACTGTAAATTCGGCATTTACTAAGGAAGCCGATCCCTGTGGCTTGTTCTTATTCGTTTCTTTGTCGATTTTACCTAACAAAATACTAATTGGATCGGACTGAGGATAATCCTTAAATTCGCCATTTGTACCAATCCAAGAACTTTCATTCGCTTTAACTACAACTGAAACAACAGAATTATTCAAAGCATAGCCTTTTGGATTCTTGGTTTCCTTTAGATAATATGTTCCTGCATCCAGTTCAATTTCATTTGACCAGTCTTTATATTTTTCAGAACTGTCATACTTTCCGATAGTCAAAGTATTCACTTTATTTTTATCGGCTTTTGCATCAGTTTCTGTCTTATATACTCCGTATTCAGCTCCCTGCAATGAGTAGCAAGGGTTGTTATCTGTGATAGCTGGGTTTGCAGAAGTCTTTTTAATGCAAAGTTTACCTTTAGACTGTACCTTGAAAGCAAGTTCAAATACAGTTCCAACGGTTTGAGGTGTTGAACCAGAAAACTGATGTAGGTTTGTTTCAAATCCAAATACAACATGTCTGTATCCATTAATTGTACTTGCATCTAACACACGTAATGTACAAGTAGGATAACGTAAAGCATAACGGCTACCTTCATCAATATTTCCTACAGAAGTTTTAATATGGTGACAGAAAGCCTGAATTGCACCATTGAATGCAACTGGATCTGAAATATCAGTTAAATAATATCCTCCGTTCACCCATTGTCCATAACTGTTTCCATTGATATCACGCATTGTAAAATCAACTGTTGAGCCATTCATAGTGATAGACTGCGGAACCGCTAAAGCAGAGTTTGTGTAAGTACACTCTCCACCATCGCCATCATTCCAGTCAATTGTATTGTAGTAATATCCATCTGCTGTAGTTCTAGATTTGTTATATAGTTCCAATGGGCCGTCAATTGTCTGTATGTAGCCGTTATTACCAAATTTACCTACAACATCAATAGAGGAACCCACACTAAAAACATCTTTTGTGCCCTCTGCCAGATAAGCTAATACATTGAGTCTTCCAACTTTGGCTGTACCCAAACCAACGCCAGCTGCTCTTCCCTTTGAATTTGAAATAACAATCTCTAGTGATTTTAAATTGGCACCCATATATGATAATGCCATATTTCCAGTTTTGGGATCATATGCACCATATTCCGACTCTAAAGGAACATCCGAACCATTAACATATACTTTAACATTTTTTGGAATAATGTTACTTGCGGTTTTTTCAGAAGCAAGCTGGAAACGTGCTGTCATGAAAGGACGCAAACTGATTGAATCTCCTACTACACTGTCAATAGAACCAGTCTTATCTACAACTGTAGTTTTGACTTTAACATCATTCTCAACATCCGCAGGGACTAAAAACTGTACCTGTAAATCCGAAAAATCTTCTTTAAGATTGTTATCTGATTTAGCTTCTTTAGCCACAGTTTTAAAAACATCTTTATCAATTTTTAAAATGTGAGTTTTCTTATCATAAGAAAAGCCTTCTGTTAGCTGTTGGCCATAATCATTTCCACGAGCCACATCGTAATCGTAAGGATAACTTTTCTGGGCTAAGCCATTCACAAAAGGTGTGTCCGCCTGAATATAGTAAGCATCTCCATCCGTATATACTGTGCTAGGTTCCATTGTCTGCGTATAAATCGTATCCTTTGGATCTTTATCAATCAATACGGATGTGATTGTATCGTTTTCAGATACAGCACTTGGAATTGCATACAAATATTTTGTATATACTGTTTTAGATGTATCTATATCCATCTTCGAAAGATCCACATCAAATGTGCTGTATTTATCTGCATCTTCAGATTCATCTACTGCATCACTTGAAGTAGAAACAGAATCATTGGAACTTTCGTCTTGAGATGAATCATCACTTTCAGTTTTGCTTGAATTGCTGTTTTCTTCTTTTTGTGTTTCATTTCGTTTGAACACTACGTTAAAAGAAGCGTCTGCAGTTTTTGTCTTATACACAAAGCTGAAAGATTTTTTACCGCTCGTAAATCCTGAAATTGTGCTGTTATTCAAAGCTACATCATCAATAACCGCATTTTCATTGGATTTAGAGACAATTTTAATTTCTGTACCTTCATCGTAGTCTGCATTGTAGATGTCACCATTCGACAATGATTTTGTGAAATCACCAGATGAAAGTGTGACTGTACCATCCCCAACAACACTCACTGAGAATCCCGCTGAATCAACAGTCTGAGTCGTTGCTTCTTCTGCGTATGCAGGAAGAGCAAGATTCAAGGATGTCAAAGCAGTAACGAAAAAAGCCAGAAATACATTCTTAAACTTTTTCATACTTAAATCTAAATCCTTTCTAAGGCAAACTGCCTTAATTCATTTATTTCCCCTTTATTTATTTCTATCTCTATCCCTTATAAAAATCTCTAACGTTAGAAATCTTGATTTTTTTGAGTTTTTCATACCATCAATATCTTGAAAGGAAAAAATATTGATATTTTTTCAACTCAATTTAAGGAAAATCAAATAAACTGTATTTGTTCATATTTCATCCCACCCTTTCATTAATTTACTATCTATGGTGCAATAGCACGGGTATTCCCCGTTTTATTGCGTATGAAAAATAGAAAAGGAACTCAAAATTGAGTTCCCTTTTTTAGAATTAGAATTTAATCATTTAATCTTTTTATTGAATTCTACACAACCGTATAAAAATGTGCTGTACTACAACAAATTTTCGTCCGCAGTTTTTGTTGTATAGCCTTCACTACCATGTGAAAGCATGCTGATGTACAACCTCAAATGGTATTACAGACTACTATAGAATTTTAACCTCTTCACGAATGAAGAAAGTATGATTCTAATTCATCTGTACTTTCGGCACTCCTGCCAAGGTCCGTGAATCGACCTTATAAAAAAAGGCGGAATTCCTTATTCCACCTTAAAAACATAAATCTATTTTGTAGCTCCGCAAGTCGAGCATCTGTATCCTGTTGTTACAGTTTCGGTATGTGTCACCGCATCATGGTGTACTGTCTGATAGCCAGTGACTTCTTCACACCATTCTGAGTGCCACCCCCCTTTATCATCACCATTAATCATATGTTGATATACATGAGCTGAGGTATTACCAGTAATATCTGCACCGCATGTTGAACAAATTGAGTATTCTCTCATCTCAGTCACAGGCACCTGTTCGTCATAGGCAGCCTGATCTACAACTGTACGTGTTTCAGTTATAGCAACCCAGTCATGTGTATGTTCGGCTGGTTTAGAACTGCTTGAGTTTGAACCGCTGTTATTCGATGGCTTTGATGTGCCAGAGTTATTACTACTGCTGTTCGAAGGCTTAGAAGAAGGTTTTGAACTGCTAGAACTTGAGTTGTTCTTGTTTGAACTTGTATTTGTAGTCGAAGCGATGTTATCCTTCTTCGATTCTGAAGCATTTGATTTATTAGATGAATCGGATTTTGCCGTTTCTTCTTTCTTTTCTTCCTGTTTCACTTCAGATTCATCCTTTTTTTCTTCTTCTGTCTTTACAGAATCTTCAGATGGTGTCAATGTGGCAGTACTGCCATCTTTTTTTGTTACATCTAAATTGACTTTATCATCCTTTAAAGAAACATCCACTTTCTTTGTATCCGTAGTATCTACATCTTTGAATACGAATGTTTTTTCATCGTCCTGCAAGCCAATCTTTACATCCAACTTATCGTTTTCTTTGACAGTATAATACAAAGTACGTTCTTCCTTGTTTTTCACAGCGTCACCATCTTCCAACAAGTTATCACTGAAGCTTTCTTCTGAACTTGACTTTGTTTCGAATACAGTAATCTTCTTTCCAGTATTGTTTGTAATCTTCAAAGATTTAGAATCCTTACTTTTTTGACCAATCGTTTTTACTTCATTTTTTTTGGCAACTTCTGTTGTTTTTGTATCTTTTGTATCTGTAGATGTAGAAGAACACCCAGTCAAAATCATACTTAATGCAATCGCACCTGCTGTTAAAATTTGTTTTGTTTTCATATATAATACATCCTTTCCTGCTCTATTTTTTTAAGGCAAATCGCCTTAATTTTTTAATCAATCTCTTTACACCCTTATTTTACCATGTATCCTTTCAAAAAATGCTAGATTTTTGTGCGAAATTCGGGGTGAATTCCATGTTTTTACTTTATTGCCACTCACAACCATGCGAATGTTGCTGTACTACACAACAGTGATAACTTGTTGGAAGATGGAGACGCTCCTTCACTACCATGTGGAAATGTGCTTTACCGCAACATCAAACAATGGCATTACAGACTACTATAAAATGTTAACCTTGCCACGAATGACAAAGGTGTGATTCTAATTCGTCTGTACTTTCGGCATTTCTGCCAAGGTCCGTGAAACGACCTTTTCTAAATAAATAGAATACTTTCTATTATTTTAAATGGGCACACACAATTTTTTAAGGGAAAGATGTTAAAAAGGGCTTATCAGTCATTACTATATGTACCCATTTGAAATAATGAGCAGGCTCATGTTTTCTGCTCTGTCCAGAACACTGGCTTGTGGATCATTGTCCCATGTCTAAAAATTTCGATGAACCAGATTTTTGACATTCTCTTTAACAATCTTGATTCATCACATGCTAAGATAGCCTGTCACAGCTAACGTTTGTAGCAACATGAAAAGGTTACGTTGGAAAGCAGGAGTTTCACCTCCTACTGAAAGAATTGTGTTGCTACATCTTGAAATTAAAAATTGAAGGTTTCAGGAATTGCACCTGATAATACTAGTACCTTCATTGAAAAACTTATAAAGAAAAAAGCTGTTGTCTTTTTGATATATATTGAACCAGAGAAAATATTCAGACCATTGCAAATTTCGTCATAAGTATGTGTCATTCGATTTAAAGCAAAAAGTAGTCTTTAAAAGGAGATTCCTCCCATCTGTTAGTTTAATAGTGCTTTAATCGAATAATGCCTGCCAATAAATAAATCTTAATGTGAGCTATCGTAGAAGGACCTATCTCCTTATTTTATTTAGAACGATTTGAGTATTGGCAGGATGGTATTTGAGGATTGTGGGAGTTGCACCCAACATACTGCTATCCTCATAAATGGTGGCAGGCTCATGTTTCTGCCGTGGTCATTTTTGATATCTGTCTATGACAAACTGTTAAATTCAAACTGCAAGCGAAAAAGTTTTACTTTCTATATTATCTCTGTTTCCAAAGGGAGATTCATAGAACAGGTTCTAACAGATATCTGGATCGACTTTATGTTTATAGTTACCCTGAAGTATCCGGTGAGTATAACATCATTAAACCGTAAACAACCTCATGTCTTATCGTTTGGGTCGTGCATTGTAGGCGGTCGAACTACTTAGCACGGTATGAAAGCAGGACTTACGTGTATGCGGGAAAGCCAATGTCATACAGTGCCTGCCTTTTTTCTAAAATGTGCTGTACTGCAACCTTGCACTATAAAACCTTATGTTCTTGCAACCTTCACTACCATCAGAATTTGTGCTGTACTGCAACCTCAAATGGCATTACAGACTACTACAAAATTTTAACTCCTCCACGAATGAAGTAAGTATGATTCTAATTCATCTGTACTTTCGGCATTACTGCCAAGGTCCGTGAAACGACCTTATTTAATTCATCTATATTTTACCATTTTAATCTGGCAAAAATGCTAGAAAATTGTGCGAAATGCAATCAACCCTTTCTGAACATATGAATATAGATCAGGTCCTCCGCATACATCTTTTTTACGAAACGTATACAAAAGTTTGCTTCGTCTGTAGAAGCATAGAGCTGATACCGGCTTAGTCCAATTGTTTTTAAATTTAAGCGATTTACCAAATATTCGATTGACTCATATCCATTCGGTACAATCACATCTTTAATATATTTACAAAAAGCCTGCATTTTATCTTCATACGCTGAATTCAGACTATCATCTACATTCAGATGATATTGAGGTACCCATACTCCGTTACGAAAGGATAGATTCGTATAGCCTATGAGGCTGTCCTTGTTTCTGTTGAAACTGCATTGTTTCGATAAAACGTATTTCATGTTCATCACCTCCATTTGCATAGAAAAAAGGACCTAAACGCACATTTCAGGTCCTATGTATACACTAACTTGATGATACCATTATACCACAACTCTCGGACAAAAATGCTAGAAATTTGTGCGAAAATTGTTCAGAGTAAAAATGAACATTGTGAACAAAAAGAGCTATATACGCTTTATATAAAGTGTATTATGATTCAAAAATGTTCAAACAAAAAATCCAACAAAATTTTCACAAAAAAATTTATTGTTGACAAAAACAGGAAAATGAGCATTTTCACGCTGTATTACGCACAAAGAATAAAAGAATTAAGGCAAAATGCCTTAATTCTATAATTCCATACAGCTTTCATTTCTTTCTTCTTCTAAATCATCCTCAACAACTACTTTACTGTTTTCATTTCCAGAAGTATCTAATATCTTGTTGATTTCCTTTTGGCGATTTCTTGCACTTGTTAATTCATCCTGTAATTCAAAAGGTTTATTCACCATCTCTTTTGCATTTTTTAGATTTCCTTCGTAATTCTGGATGGTTTCAATCGTTTTATTCAGTGAATAGCGTATATCATTGATACGTTTATACATTCGATTGAAATTTACTCGACCTACTGGATTTACCGAATCAACATTGATTGTCCGCAATGGTGTTTTCATTTTGATTACTATTCCTTCTCCTGCCAAGCCTAATCCAATCATTACGTCCGCTTTCATAAAGCGACCCACAAATTTATTTTCTTTATAATCACTCAGCTTGTACCCCTTTGTACATTCCTGAATTGCATCCCAAGCTTCCTTCAAATCGTGATACTCATTCCCATTGACATCATAAAATGTAAAGTGATCCATATCTCTAAGATTGTTGGCTTCAATCTCATCTTTGAAATATTCACATTCTTCTGCAAGAATGGTGCGATATTTCTTTTCTGTTTCGATTCGATCTGGCAAAAGTGCAACATCATCCTGTGCCTGTAGTTTCTTCTTCTGCCATGATCTACGCATTGTTTCCAATCTTTTCACTTCATTGTCAACTTCAAATTTTTCCTTAATGATAGGATTTCCAGATGCAATCGCCTTGACCTCGGCATATGAGAAACTATTCTGTGTATCTTCTTCAAATTCACGTGTATCTCCCGTACCTTCTAGAAGCTGTGTTACATAGCTTGATTTTGTTTCGACCATCTGCCATGAATATGCATCAAATGATTTTTTAGTAACATAGCGGAATTCGTAAATTTCGTTATACATATTTCCTTGTCTGAATGCTCGTCCATTCTGCTGTTCAATATCGCTTGCACGCCATGGAACATCTACATGGTGTATTGCTATCATACGTTCCTGAATATTTGTTCCTGCACCTAGTTTTGGCGTTGAACCAATCAAAACACGCATTTCGCCTTTATTCATCTTTTCAAAAAGATTCTGCTTTTTTAATTCTGTGTCATAATCATGAATAAATGCGATCTCGTTTTCGGGAATACCTAATTCTACAAATTTTATCTTTAGATCGTCATAGACATTGCTGAACACATAGCCGGTTTCTTCATCATTTTCCTTCTCATTCTTATGAGGTGTAGACGAGTCACAGAAAATAAGCTGGGTTGCTTTATCATTGTCATAATCCTTATAAATCTGATATACCTGTTTTGCAATCGTCCATAGTTTTCCGTTTTCTTCGTCTGGATAATTTGGATCAATCAATCGCATATCAATACTTGCTTTTTTACTGTCTGATGTAATCTTAAGCATATTGTCGATATGCGGATCCACATTTCCATTATGAATGCATTCGGTACGTTCAACAATTTCACTGATGTAGTTTTCCAGTACATCACTTGGCTCAATGGCAATAACGGTCGGCTTACCTCCAATATGTTTTGGTGGTACAGCTTTCACTCGACCTAGCACCGATTCTTCCAGTGATTTTCTCAGCATTCCGGATGTCTGAATCTCCGCAACCTGTCTAAAGTGATTCATCAATTCTTCCATGTTGAAGAATTTACAGAAGCGGGAACGATTGACAAAGCCTGAGCCGTCCACACTGATTTCAAAGCTGTTGGTTACTTTACCAAATGTTTTTGCCCATGCATCAAAGCAACGGATATTCTGTTTTCTTAGATCGTTCTCCTGCAAATATCTCTGCATAGTATAAAGCTCTGCCATAGTATTCGTTACTGGAGTCCCTGTCGCAAAACAGATACCACCGCCATTATCCTCAATGATCTTGCATTTCATATACATATCCATAGCTTTTGCGGAATTCTGCTGTGGAACACCTGCAATGTTTCGCATAGCCGTATAGCTGAAAAGATTTTTAAACTCATGTGCTTCATCAACAAACATATAGTCGATTCCCAGATTTTCAAATGGAACTACATTCTCATCCCGTCTGGAATCTGCTAATCTCTGTATCTGCATTTCGATAGATTTTTTCGTTCTTTCCAACTGCTTTACAATCTTTGTTTGGTTTTCATTATATGAGTTATCCAATTGTTCGATGGCAGCATTCATCTCATCCATCTGTTTTCTCATCAGTTCAATCTGTAAATCAGTGCCGATTGAAATCATCTTAAAGCTGGAATGTGCCATGATAATTGCATCATAGTTTCCAGTAGCAATCTTTGTTGTAAAAGCCATTCTACGCTGTTTTGACATATCTTTTTTGGTTGCCACCAATACATTGGCATTTGGATATAAACGCATAAAATCGTTCGCCCACTGCGATACGATGTGGTTAGGTACAACGTATAAAATCTTGTTTCGTAATCCTAAACGCTTCATTTCCATACCGCTGGCAACCATTTCAAATGTTTTTCCAGCTCCAACCTGTTGCCACAGCAAAGTATTTGTATTCGTATCCATGATACGTGCAATTGCATTTTTCTGATAAGGCTCCAGATTGTAGGAAGGTGCCATTTCCGGAAAAGAAATGAATGAACCATCATAGACTCGGTTTCGGATGTTGTTGAATCTATGATTATAAATATCTACCAAATCTTTCTTTCGTTCATAGTCCTGATAAATCCAATCCTCAAACTCCTGCTCCAAATCTTCCGCAAGCTGTCGAGCCTGTGCGGTTCTTTCAGGATTGACTTCACTTTTTCGATGTATTTTTCCATCCTCATCTTCCTCCGTCCAGTAATTTCTAATCTCGGGCATTCTGGAATTAATAATATCTGTGAAAAGATCATATCCATTGTAATCCGGCTGGCTTTTCCAGAAGTCTACATTGTCTGTTTTCTGCACTCCCCAGTTTAGCGTTACCTCACTGTTGATGTTCCAACGACTAGGCTGTGTTGTAAAATATTTATCCGAATATTCATCATAGTCGATTCTCATACGTGAATAATCATACCCAGACTCCTTAAAAATGTGACTACTGAATTCACGGATATATTCAATAGGAACCCATTGAGCACCTAACTGTACATGAATGTCCTCAGCCGACAAAGGTTCTGGTAAAACACTTTTTAATGCTTCGATATTGTTGTCAAAGCCATATCTTTCTGCAATCTCAATCTTTTCATAGATATCTCCGCTCAAATATTCATCCGCCATGAGTAATTTTCCAGACTCTGGCTGAATGAAGGCAATCTTTTTTTCTAGCAGTTCCTTCTGTACGCTTTCTTCTGTCACAGAAAGCAGTGAACTCATGTATTCTAAATTTAAAGATGCATACGTATCTAAAGATACACGAACAGCATCTTCCAAACTTTCAACCGCTTTTATTTCACATTTTGGTTGAATCGTTCTTTCTGAAAAAATTTGAGTTTTGCTTGCACGCTTTGTTTTGGTATCATAGTTTTCAAGTGAATCCAGTAGAGCCAGACGAGGATCGTTGTCTAAAAGACGGATGTTCGTTCTTTTATGGATAGGTCCATATTCTTTAATAAAATCATCGTATAAGGCATTCAGTTCCGCACGTTTTCCAAGATAAAGAATCTCATCAACATCATCCACCTGCATACGAATCAATTCGTTTGCTGTATCAGCTAATTTGATAAGGCAAATTGCCTTAAGGCGGTCTGTTTCATTTTTAAATGATACAATGTCTTCATCTGTTTTGTTTGAAATACCAACTTCATAGTAAAAGTCAGCTTCTTTGAAATACAGTTTGTCATTCTCAACAAAAAACGCATTGACTGCCAGTTTTGAGTGCTGCACATCCATTGGAATAAACATTTGCTGTTCTTCTGATATTTGTTCTTCCTCATAGATTCCTTCAGGGAAATCATTAATGACAGCATCAAAATAAATCTGCAATGATTTATCTTTATCTGTTGTAACTTTCAGTACATAATTATCGAACTGTCCTTTTTCTTCCGTAACACGACCAAACACATGATCTGGATGCATAACAAAGTAATCATTCATCTGTCGGTGTTCTGTTACATACCGTCTTTGTGTGAATAATGCATCATGATTGATTTCCTTTTCGTCGTTTCGCTTTAGAAAAACAATATCACATGCTACATCTGTATTTGCTCCGTTTTCATGGAATAAATTGGAAGGTAAACGCAATGCACCTAAAAAATCAGCTTTTTCATTAATATAGGATAAAATGTCGCTCTTGCCATCCATAGTATCAGTTGATGTAATAAAAGCAACGATACCGCCATCCCGCACCTTTTTCAAAGCCTTTGCAAAGAAATAGTTGTGGATGTTCCAGTGATGTTCATTTAAATCACGTTCCTGCATATCATGCACTTGAAAAAAGCCAAATGGAACATTTGAAATAGCCAGATCAAAATAATTATTTGGATAGGAATTACTTTCAAAACCTGTGTTTTCTACATCTACCTTATCATAAAGGTATCTGCTTATCGTTGCACTCATGCTGTCAAGTTCTACACCACACAGTGTTGAGTTTACATACATATCATTAGGCATTCGTCCGAAAAAGTTACCATTTCCCATACTGGTTTCTATAACCTTTCCCTGATTGAATCCCATCCGTTCAAGAATATGATAGATATTGTCAATTACATTCAATGGAGTATAAAAGGATGTCAATGTTGATTCTTTTGCATTTGCATATTCATGCACTGTCAAAAGCTCCTTGATTTCCTTCCTTTCCAAAGTGTAATCCGTATCACTCTCATTAAATACATGAGGACAGCCACCCCACCCTGAAAAACGTGCTAGTTTTTCTTTTTCTGGTAAAGTAGCTGTCCTGTTTTCTTTCTGAAGCTGACGAACAGTTTTTAAAGCTTCAATATTGTATTGTATCTTTGTTCTTGTCGATAACCTTTCATCTTCTAGATGTACTCTCTCCAATACTTGGTTTGTAGCACTTTTAGAGTCAGAATCCACTGCCATGTTATTTCTCTGGCTTGATTCAAAAGCTGTTCCTTCTTCTGTAATTTTTCCATCCAGCTCAACTCCTGTGATGCTGGATACGTTGTTTCCAGTTCCTTCAGCACCTGCGTGAAGTGTGAATTGATCTCCTGATAAAGCTGAAATTCCAGATTGCTCAACTGCTCTGGATTCCTCTCCTTCAAAATGGTATATAATAGATTGTTTTTTTCCTTCAGAAGTTTCACTACCTCTACTTGATTCATCATCCCCCATGCAGAGTTCAAATAAGCTGAGTTGCTCGAATCGATTGTTTTCATCTGGATTCACTCCTTTCCTTTGTTTTATTTTCCTCATATATATTTTACCATGTATCCTTTCAAAAAATGCTAGAAAAATGTGCGAAAGCATATCCCCTTTCGCACATAGTCATTCAAAATTAAGGCAATTTGCCTTAAGGCTCCATTCCTATATTTCTTTCATCTATTTCATCTAAAGCATCTTCTATATTATTGAATGTCGAAGTACTTATTATTTCATCATCAAGATTTCTTAATTCGTATAAGTCATCCTCAATTTCAACCAGTTTGTAATCTTCATTATGATCTACAACATTTTCATTTGATATTTCTAAATCTACATCTATCTCATAATATGGTTCATCTAGATATATATCCAAGTTGTGGACCACACCTATATTAGCTACATCGAATTTTTTGTAGCATTTATGAAGCCACGGAAATTCTCTTAACATTTGTTTTACAAAATCGGTAATCTCATTCAACCGCATTGCTTTTAAACTTACATATCCTGAACGCTGTCTATGTTCAAAGCCATTATCAAGCATATATTTTTCAATTTCAGCATATGCATTATTTGGAGATGTATTGCTATAGAAATGTTTCAAAGCGTTATAATCCAAATCAAAATATATGGCTTTTTTTGTTGTAGGCATGTATTTTAAACTCCATAGATATTAATTGAATGTATGCAGTCGGCTCCGATATCATTCCAGTCAACATCATTTTCATCATCAAACCAGAACCACTTTTCAATCACATTCAAAAACCACTTTGTTTTAGGTAGTTTGCATTTTAATAAACTAAAAGCATCAAACCCAGATTTTTCAGAAGTAATATAAGTTCCACTCTGTTTAGCATAAATTCCATTTTGATTCATCACTTTGTCGATCACGCTAAAACATTGCTCCTTGGTTAAATTGTGTTTCTTCAATCTATCCTCATTAAATTCAAAATACATCATCATGATGACCACTCCTTCCAAATTGGAATAATTCCTTGTTTCATCTAATTGTTTACAAGTATATTTTACCATTTTTATCTGTCGAAAATGCTAGAAAAATGTGCGAAAGCATATCCCCTTTCGCACATAATTATTCAAAATTAAGGCAATCTGCCTTAAAGCTCAATATCCTCTTTTGAAAGATTATCATAATCCTCTTCCATATATCCTTCTTTAATTCGATCTGGAATATAAAAACCACCTTTTGTGATGTTATAGTAATATTCTTCCATAGCTTCAGCCACTGTTTCATTTTCTAATTGAACAGTCGAAAGAAACTTACCACTTGCAGTCCAAACCTGATTTACATTTTCATCAGGGTCCCTCAATAATACATAATCATTATCACGATCAATCAGAATCTCATATTCTTCCATCCAGTCTGGTCTTGCCACAGCCTGAGAATTCTTTGTATAGTCTGACAAGCCACATTTTTCTAAAAGCCAGGCAGGTAGAATTTCATCTTTATTCATGGAATTATAATGTTCCATTTCTTCATCCGTAAAATATTTACCTGTTGCAATCAGCCTTTCTATGCGTGAGCTAACATCTGCCCACGAGAATGTTTTTGATTCAGAATCTTTAAATAATGATGCTGAATCTTTTGATGAAACACATATAGTCAATCCTTTTGAATCATGGTCAATGTAGCCTTTGTCTTGTTTTTTATTTTTAAAATCATAGGTTCTGCCACCAATACCATATTCATTTTTAAGATAGGTTGCTTTGTCTTTTGCATTGACATTCATAGCTGTATACAGATGATAGATACGATATTTTCCATTCACAAAACCTGAACCAATTCTTAGAATATTGTTGATACTTCTGTCAGACCATGGACTAAAATCATTTGTATCTTCTTCATGACAAACATCATCACTTACATCAAACAAATTGACTTCCGTATAATGTGGCTGTGATGTCGACACCTCATAACTTGGAGGAAGCGGTGTTTCTTTCACCACTAAAGGAAGCGGAATCAAAACATCTTTCACCTGTTCATTTGAATGGATCACAAAATCATCATCTTTATTCAGTTCTAACGGATCACTCAAATAATTGTCCGTAATGTTCCAAGCATTCGTGTATTTCCCATCCTCGTCCATCATATCCTCAACATTGCATAGAATATCTTCTACACTTGGTAGTGTAGTTTCTTTTGCGGTGTCCAGTCCGGCTTTTAAAATACTGTCCTGCTTTATTCTGCAATCTTCAATAAAATGTTTCACTTTTGTCTTTCCTGCATCCGTCAGACTATATTCATTGCTACTGTATAGATCATGTTCCCATTCATCTTTGCATAGCCAGATTTCTTCATTATCAAATCCTTGTTCATATTCCAAACTTTCAAAAGCTTCATTCAGCATTACACGTGGATTTTGAATTTCATCTAAATTCTCATTCATCGCAATATCAGAAAGACGTTCCAATAAATCAGGCAACGAATAATCATGATCCAGCATCCACTGTAGCCTGTATTTTTCGTACTCATTCATTTACAACACTGCTCCTCTTTTTTAAGGCAATCTGCCTTAAAGTTCCATTTCATTACTTTCCAACTCCTGTGTTTTTGCATCCTTTTCATACTCATCCATCCAGATTTCTTCCTCATAGCTGTTTCCGTAATAGATGTTTTCAAAGGACTCCTGATATGAATCCATTGCAAACTCACCTCTAGCAATGGTTTGGCGATTTTCTAAGCCAACCATTAACACATCATCACTATCATGTAAATAGTAGATATATTCAGTTGTTGCAAGTGTCGCCACATACAAATCATTGTATGCATCAAGTACTCGCATAGGAATTTGATAATCACCCATTGTTTCAACTTTATAAAACGGATCCTGAACAATACCGTTAATTTGATCGTTCACATAATTAAAATCAAAACGTTTGTTCTGCTGTAAAATACCTGATACTGCATATCCACCTGCAAGTTCTGCATTTTCGCCCTGACGATAATCTTTATATTCGTAAAAACCTTCGTCACCTTTTTTCATCAATGTGCAGTTTTTAAATTCAGGGACTGGAAATTCTGTTAACACCACCTCGTCCCCTTCATCTACCAAGCATTTTTCTGACTTGGTTTCGACATCTCCATACAACATATATTCCTGTATGTTGATATTATTTTCATCACCTTCGTTTACCTTGAAGTGTAGTAGTAAATCCATCTTTATTCTCCTTATCTTTAAAATTAAGGCAATCTGCCTTAAATCTCCATTTCCTGAATCTCCATTTCAACAGCATTTACAAACAGACCTTGAATATCCTCACAATGTTCGACAAAATCTTTCAATTGATCTTTTCCTTCACATTTATTGACAAGTCTTGAAAGTTCGTAATCATCACAGATACCATCAAAAACTACTTCTGCAACATCCGATTCTTCAACCCCTTTTTCATAAACAAAGTCCGTTTCATCATAAATTTTATTTAAATTATTACTAATATTAAGAACATCAAGTTTAAACTCCTCATCACTAATCATCCTTTCGAGATTTGTGAACGGGTACTGCTTGTTAGGAAAAGTTGAATATCCTTCCTTTGCAAGCAACTCATTGAAATCATTTAATTTCATGTTTTGGTGAAGTCCATGACTAAAAACAAAATCAGCCACTGTCATCCCAATGAAAGCACCTTCCGGTTTCGTTTTACTATCCCATTTCAATGGAGCATCAATAATATCCTGTATTTTTAAATTTTCTCTCCGCTCATTTTCTTCAATGATATCCAACACCATAGGCACGATTTCACGATCTAACAAAGATGCAAAATCATCATTCTGCATAAAGCTATCATATGCCTGCCACACTTCATCATCTGTTAAAGTGCGTGAAAGCATAGGTTCAATATCTCTACGCAATAAGTATTCAAACATTGCTTTCATAGGTATATCTGACTGCGTATATTCCAGTACAGATGATTTGTATTTTCTTACACAATCTTCATAATTAGCAAAATACCCTTCCGAATTAGACCAAGTAGCTGATTCCGTATCCAGTCCCTTAACCACAACATAAGGTGTTGGTGAACCAGTAGAAGTGCGATCTAAAATTGCAAAATTAGATTCTCCATCAAAAGCAAGAACATTAATATCAAATCCTTCTTTATCTTTGAATGTCATGTGATTCATTTTATATACCTCCTTAAGGCAATCTGCCTTAACTATAATTCCATTTCATCTGCATCTTTCTGTAAGTCATCAATTTCCAGTACATCTTTAACGACATCCTTGTACACATCATCTTGATTGTAAAGTGCTCGTTTATATCCAAACTCACCATCTGCATTGACTGCATTTTCAACTTGAGTTTTAAATAGAAAGTTGTTTTCCATATTATCTTTGATTCGTTCATATAGAGCTTCTTCAACTTCAGAAAGATGATTTAATACTTCATCATGAGTCTTTCCTGATATATCGCCATTGTTGTACAGCTCATCCATTTTTTCTTCTACTCGCATAACATCACGTGCTGTATCCACTGTTTCAAAATGTTCTCTTGTGAAATTGATTGTCTTATATTTCAATTCCCTTTTAAGCATTTCATCAAAAATCTTGTCGACTCGTTTTGCTTCATCCACTGACAATTTTCGTCCTGCTTCTGCTTCAGGAATAAAATCATTTTTAAAAAGCAATGCATTCTGATCATTTTCATGTTCAATTTTCCAATCCAGATAATGAGAGATTGTATCAATGATATCTCCATTTTCACTTCCTATATCATATCTTCCAGAATAAACATAAGGATCAGCATCATTTTCCTTGTAAAGTGTGATTTCATAATCTGTTTTGTCATATCCAAGCATAGTATCCTTGAGATGATCGTTCATTCTTTTTAGCAATTCATTTGCTTCTGCAAAAGAAAGTTTATCTTCTGGGGCAATATTGCTTTCTTCTGAGTACTGAGCAACAGTACCATTTTCTGACCAGTTGATTGCAATTTGAACATTGACTTTATTTTGCTCCTGCTGTGCCTGCAATTGTTCCATGTACGTATCAATTTTAGATGTTAGATCAAATGATGTACTTTTAATACACTTTAAATTCTGCTTTACATTCTCCAAGTCTGATGGCTCAGTCGATAATCCCCACGTAGCAACATACGGGAATGAATAGTCCGATGTATCAATGCCAAGATGGCTTGAAACGATATATGCAATTGATTCTGCCTGTACTTCTCTTTCGCTTTTACTGAATTCAATATTTTCTTTCTGTTTGAGCTGATCTAGATTTTCGTTGCTGTGAACAATCGAATGAGCAATCTCGTGAATCATGGTCTTGATTGTCTGGACCTCGCTCATTTCGGGTTGAATCTTTATTTCGCTTGTCAATGGATTATAGCATCCTTTTGCTGTCCCATCGAAAGCTTCAATCGTTATAGGCACTGGACTGATTTCCATCAACGCTTTTGTCAAAGCTTGATAATCCTTTACATCACCCTCCAGTTCCTTCACTGGACTTAATTCAACCACTTCTTTTCCTTCGATCTGCTCTGTTTGAGACACATCGAATGTATATCCAATTTTAAATGTATGTTTTTTTACTACAACTTCTTCCTTTTTAAATTTCCCGTCATCCCCAAGTATTCGATTTCCTTTTTCATCCAGAACATATTGCTTTTCTTTTACTTTGATTTCGACAGGCATCCAAATCATCAAGCCTTTTTCACCTCTTTTGACCTGACGATTAAAATCCTGCTGCCACTTGTTATAGCCGGCAAGGTGAGTGGCATGAGGATTTTGCCCTAAAATCAGCAATGTGTTGTTCATGCTGTAATCGTGGAACTTTGACATTGTGTCTAAAAGAGTTTTGAATCTATCTGAATCTAGGTATTCATAAATCCCTTTATTCATCGTTTCAATAGCCTTATCTATAGTTTCCTGTCTTTTTTTATCTTCCTCTTCTTTTGACATTTTCTTCCAGTTTCTTGCCATAATTAACTCCTTTCAAAATTAAGGCAAATTGTCTTAACGAAAAAAAACTCTCAAGTCATTGAATCTCAAGAGTTTATAAACATTCTTCTAAATCATCCTTTTCCAATTCATCACCGTATAACATTTCTGTCATTTCCTTGACTTCTTGATTCTGGTTGACCTCGTTGTAGATATAATCTTCATAATGTTTCACCGCCTGCTCACGTGAAAGCATATTATTAATCACTCTGCCATCCGGCAATGTAAGACATTCTTTATCCGCATCATATTCAATAGGATGTTCGCACATCTCATCAAACAGAGTTTGACGAAGCTCATACCTTTCTTCATCCAAATCACAATAATCACCAAATTCGTAACCACCATTGACACGATCTGAACCAACTGCAATACCGAAGTATTCTCCATTCTCATCTTCATCCCATTCGCACTCTGAATCGAGTACAAAGAAATCTAAGTTCATGTAAGAATAAATCTTGCTTAAATCCTCATCAGTTAGATTGATATCAAAACGTTCATTTGCATTAAATCTCAGATTGTCCGTGCTCACATAATAAAATCCTGTGGATGTACGATCGTACACATACTCTAAAGTTTCATCCGCCAAGCAATGCAAAATCGCTTCTTTTCTATCCTCATCCATTGTCATGTCTATCATATCTGATTTCATTTCAACCATACCCATTTCGTCCTTGCGTAATTCCTTTATGGTTTCCATTTCCTTTAATTTTGCTTCTACCTGAGAAATACGTTCATCCAGAATATTTTCATAATCCGCTGTCATCTTTTTAATATTTTCAACATTAATATTCTGATAGTTCATGCCTAGATACTTGTTGCGGTCAATAAGTCGGCTCTCAGGTTCGCATATTCGCTCATACATTTTGATTTTATCTTTATACTCAACAAGGTCTTTTTCGTAATGTTCCTTGTAATAATTCATATCTTTCAAGAAGCAGTTTAAACTGCAACTTTCAAGATAGTATCCATTTTCGTATAGTTTCAGGTGATCCAACCTATCTTGTAAATAATCTATATGCTTATTAAATATCTCATTCACTTCGGGAGAAACACGTACAATAAAGAAATCTTTCAACATTTCCTTTGGAGGTTTAATAATTGTCTGCCATTCGTATCTGTAGTGTTCCAATTCCTTAGAACATTTGCTGATTTCTTTTTTCATTTCATGAAGCTTAAACTGATCTGCTTCAAAAGCTTTTTTCAAAGGTGCCGTATCAACAAGTTCAAATGGTCTTGATTGATAAGTACTCCCTAAACGATACGCATCCTTATTATGCTGATTTAAAATTTTATCCTTTACTTTTAATACTTCCATTACTGGATGTATGCTTTCTTCAAAATAAGGAAGTCCATTTTTCAGCATAATCAGATGTGACCTTAAATCCTGAAATGCTTTATATTCACTTTCAGTGGGCACGTCTATTGTGGACTCCATCTTTCTTTGACTTCTTTTTAAAATACGAGCCATATACCATTTTCCTTTCTAAATAAAAATAGTTAAGGCAAATTGCCTTAACTATAATTCCATTTCATTCTTTCCAATCTCATCCTGATATTGTTCTAGACCATTTTCAAATTCTTCGCTTACGTAATCAAAATCTTCTGGAGTATCTAAATACTGGTCAAACAATTCCTCCAGATGATGATGTAACTTGTCATCATCTGCATACAGATAAACTTGGTCACCTGCATCAAATTCATGTTTATTGATTGCACTCTTTAAAAGTATATTTATATCGTGATCGGAAAGTTCTGAATTGATTGCGTACAGCTCATCTTTAGTTTCATTCATTGCATAGGAAACTCCATCTTTGATACAGTATGTTTCAAATGTACTCAACACATCTTCTGGAATATCCTTTTCTGAATGCAATATTGGCAATTCAACATTTTCTAGGGACATTTCCTTTTTCTGAATTTCATTTTCAGCTATCCGTTCAAAATTTTTAATAAATTCTGGATATGCTTTAACAAAGTGCTCATAAATGATGGCAGTTCGTTTATTCTCATCCATTGCATTAAAAACATCAACACTATGTCTATCTGAATACGAATATCCATCCTGATGTAAGATGATATGATTATCCTTATTTAAATAAATTTCAACACTTAGATAATTCCAATTTATCCCCCAATCTGGATCGTCGAATCTCATTCGTAAACATGGAATGTAAGCTATGCGACCACTGCCATGTCTGGTTCCAATACCGATTCGGTCCAAGTCTCGATCTTCCGTATAATCAGGTCCACCTGCCCATCTCGAATCTGGACAAACATCTTTCCATTGTGGATTTACTTCATAAGGATGTCGCCCAAGCTCGTGTTCCCAATAAAATCGTGGTCCACCTAAAGCTTCAAATAAATCAAAAATCTCTTTCACTTCTTCAGCCTTAATCATATCGAAAAATTTATCTTGAGCCTTGTCACATCTTTCTTTCCAATATTTTTTTTCGTTTTCTTTGTTTACCTCGTTCACATAATCCGTTTTAATTTTAGCCTGATTCGTTCTATCCAATAAAATATCCCATCTACTCATAAAATTAATCTATCCTTTCTAAATAAAAACAGTTAAGGCAAATTGCCTTAACTATAATTCCATTTCATCTTCCTGTTGGTTTTCACCTAGATCAAGTTCATCCTCGATCACTTCAAAATCATCAACTAATGGGTCCAGATTCAATCCAGAGCCATTCTCCCATTTCACGTGTACCAGTCCGGCATCATCCACCTGTTCGACAACACCACGTGTTCCATCAGGTACAGGATGAGAAGGATCCCGCATATGGTTACATTGAATCACTGTTCCTTTTACCAACAAATCACGAACAACACTGATGGAGATTGCGTAGTGTGGATCAAATCGTTTAACGTAGTTTGAATTTACATTTTTTTCAAATTGCAGAACATCATCCAACAGTTTTTGAATCTTGTCATACTGTTCCAAACCGCCACCAGCACAAGCACTTTTATAATCCTCAAGGTTCGTGATGATATCGTCTGTATCTCCTGTAACTAATGCTTCATATACTGCGTGTTTTTGCGTATCAATATCTATATCCCTGCAATCCATAGCTTCATATGAATCCATATCTTCAAAACATTCCACTAATCTGTCACATAGACTATTTGCCTGTTTTGAAAGAGATGCTGTCCACATCTGGTCTTTGTAAAGATCAATCATTTCATTGTTTATCCATACAGGCTTGTCCTGCTCGTCAAAACTTTCGTAGATCATTTTCATTGCCTGTATGTGATTATCAAGATTGTTTGCCCACAAATGTTTTTCATGGCAATTTCCATTTCCTAAAAAATATTGACAAACACATTGCAATGTGGAAAGTATTTGATATTTATATTTGTTATCCTGATTCAATACTTCATTCTTCAAGCTATTTTCAAATTCCATTTGAGCCATACGTTCAAACACTTCGTGGTACAGATAATTATCATGATAGTATTCCGCCTGCAAAGGTGACAACACATTGTTCACCTTTGTTCCATCTGGCAGCCATAAACATTCTGCCTTTGCATCGTATTTCATTGGATGTTTCTTTAAAAGGTCGGCGTATAACTGTTCCTTTTGATCGTATTCCGCTTGTTCCTTTTCCCACAAACCGGAAACCCCACCTTTCACTCGTCCATAACCTACTACTATATCTAATACCTTCGATTCCAAAATGCCTGCATTATCATCTAAAGAAAGAAGATATTCATCCTTTGCAATCAGTGTTTTAAAGCTTTTGTAATCCTCATCCGTAAAGTCCATGTTGAATCTTTCTTTTGCTTCTTCCTGCAATTCTTCCATGAACACTATGCGATTTCCATATTCACTTTGTGTGAATGTTTTCTGCAGGGTTTCGTCAGCCAGACAGGCTACAACATCTTCTTTAAAATATGTTTTCTGTCCTCTTTTTAAAATACGAGTCATAAACTAATCAATCCTTTCCAAAAAAAATAGTTAAGGCAAATTGCCTTAACTATTCCATAGCTCTTTCATCTTTATTCTGCTGATCCTGAAGCTGACCTGTCATCTCATCCATATCATCAATGAATTTACGGATATCTTTATATTCGACCTCATCATAATCTTCTTCTGAAACAGTATATTGAAATTCGCTGTTTGCGTTCATGGATTGAATATATGTTCTTTTCAATTCATCTGGTTCTACTTGCTTCATACTTCTGAATCGTTCATCTGTAGCTGTTTCCTTGATTCGGTTCACAACCAAATCCGATTTTGGTGAGTTTTCAAGAATATAGGTGATGTTCTTTACATCTTTCATGAATTCATATTTATCATTGTTTTCCTGATAATATTTAACCATATTATATAAAGTGGTAATGTCTTTTGAAGCAATTACACTTGCTTCTGTATCAATGCTTAAATAAGCCAACGCATTCATAGGTGAGTCAAAGATTATAATATCGCTTGCATGGTCTTGAATTTGTTTCCATCCAACTGATGTAAAAGAACCCGCAGCTTCATGTTTGTATGGTGTATCTTTGATACCATATTCCAATGCGAAAGCTGGATTATTTTTTTCATCGTATCCAACAAATACTGCATTATGCATATTTTTGCTCATGTAAAGTGACTGATTTAAAATCAGAGTATCTATTACATTCCCTTCAAATGCCATTGTTTGTGTAAAATAATCCTTCATCTCATTAAAGTTACCACTTTCTCTATCAGGCAGACTGATTCCTGTATGCTTGTACACTGCATTTTTTGTATGAGAATATTCGTATAGAACAAGATTTCTTGGATCCCTTTCCATATAATATTGATTCACCTTTTCTCTGGCTTCCATAAAACTACAGTTCTCATAAAACTGCACAAAGTCATAGCAGTTCATCCCGTTTGTTGTTTTCGCATTATAGAAAACTAAGTTTTTCTGCAAATCAAAAATCAATGAAGGATGTTCATAGCATACAAGGTATCTTTCATTATTTTTCTTTGAATATAATGTCAAGCCATAAACATTGTCAGCAATTTCTGCCACAGATAATTGTCTGATATTTACAGCTAAATCTCTTAATTCATTTTTTTCGTCTTTTGTATAAAATTTAACACTCATGATAGAGCCTCCTTATGTTATTTTTCTAATTCAATAAAAGAATTGTTTTGTGAATATTGCACATATCATATTTCGTAATAATAGTCAGCCAGTCTTTCTTCAGCTAGTTCTTCTTCATCTTTAGTAAAGCTATCCAGATCGACATCATCATAAATCTTGTTTATCACATCATCCCAAATACGATAGGATTCAATTTCATCCGCATTTTTAAGCTGTTCATTAATTTCCTGATGTTGTATTGAGTAGTGGAAAGCCTGTTTACTCAAAATTTCTGTTTTACTGTATTCCGCCATAATTAATTCATCTACATGATTGATCTGGTCCTGATCAAAATATACATCCCTTATCTTTTCATTCTGTATATAGCCATAAAAATGACGGGATGGTACATTTTCGTTTATAAAATTGTATAACCCATCCTGTAATGGAATTTCTACATTTGCCATGTTACGTGTTATCGTATGCTCATAGCTTAACAGTCTTACATCCTGCACATCATCCGCTTGGATATTTCTGTAATCACCATTGCGTATCATGGACAGATAATCTTCGTATCTGTCCAAAGGTAATTTTGAAAATGTTTTATATAATTCCATAATTCTGCTTAGTGTTCAAACTGTCCTAATTCATTCAAGGTCAGCTGATCTTCCTTCTCATCCTGCGGAGATGGAGCATGGACTGTTCTCGCATATTCATTCTCAAGCTGAACACGTGTAGCTACATCATCAATCACCTGGTTTAAAATTGCAGGTGTAATAGGTTTAACGTAACCATAGTAGCGATACGTAAGTTCAAGTGAATTTTTTGTTCTTAATTCACATTGATTAAGGATATACTGAGATGCCTGCTTTCCATTGATACCAAAGCGTTGTAGATTTTTCACTTGATCGGGTGTTAAAAAAACACCCTTGTACATTTCAAATGCATCAGGGTGTTTTCCAATTTCTTCAATAACTTTTTTTGTTCGTTCATTCAGTGATAAATTGTTTTGGTTCTTCTTCAGGTACATCAGTCTTTCATACATCATGTCATAATCATCATAGGTCATCATACCGATACCTCCTTCCAAAATAAAAAAAGATAAGCAGGGCAACAGGGAAGGTTGCAGATTAACCTACTTATCTTTTGTATAAAAATTGTGGATGATAATGTGTGCAATCCTTACAATTCCTCTACAATACCATTATATCACACCTGCAACACAAAAATGCTAGAAATTTGTGTGAACATTGTTCATCAAAGTTCATCAAAAATGAACATATGCTTTATATAAAGCACCTAAAAATAAAAGAAAGTAGGCGGCAGAGTTTAAATTCTGCCGCCCCTTATCAAACCATACGTGCCCTATTAAGGCATACGGCTTACCAATGTGAGTTACATTTTAGAAAAGACTTAAATGTTGTGATTCGACTTATTTAGTGTATGCATACTGAAAGAACCTCTTTTTACTCTGAGAAGAGGTTCTTTTCTTTTTATTGGAATCCATCAATAAAATAAAATCATCAATGTTAATTCCAGGGAAAACTATTTGAGCCTTCATATACGCACCTGTAACTAGACCCATACATTTTATGAAAAACTTGTTATCATATTTGACAGTTAATAATTTACCTTGTGCTTGTCCACCATGTTTCTTTCCGCGGCATGAGAAACTTACTCGTAGTCTTTGACGCACATAACCATCTAATTTGGTTATATCAAGAGCAGCTATGCCATGCATAACTCGCCCGCGTTCGTTAAGTAACAGTCTGATTTCTCGTGCAACTTGAAAAGGAATAAGGAAGTAACTAAACTTACCTCTTATGACTGGGTTTAAAATCTCTGTCCACTTCTCAAAGGAGTATGTACAACTCTTCTTGGTGACAGATTTAATATCACTCTTAAACTTCTTTAACGATTTTACGGATGGTCCAAACGTGTAATAGACATGTCTATTTTTAGACATTTTTAAATGGTTGAACGTAAAACCTAGGAAATCAAAGTCTTT
>OHJI01000223.1_pt1 | contig 31852 bp, 26 predicted proteins | sample 1568571 | NCBI WGS metagenome assembly OHJI01 (sample SAMEA3879583, study PRJEB24766) | human gut metagenome | biome: human-associated habitat; feature: feces | place: USA | collected 1985/1987
GATTTGTAATCAGCAGGTTATCGGTTCGAGTCCGATCATCGGCTTTATACAATTTAATATTGAATTGTATTATGGGCAGATTCCCGAGTGGCCAAAGGGGACAGACTGTAAATCTGCTGCAACTTGCTTCGATGGTTCGAATCCATCTCTGCCCATTAAAAAACCTCAAGTCGTATGACTTGAGGTTTTTGTGTTATTCTGAAATTATCATTTAATCGGCCTGTGCCCCGGTGGCGGTAAGCACAGACTCCCATGCCATCGTATCAGGCCAGTCCTTTGTATCAAAGCCATCACGGATACATCTGCTGTAGTAGTCCAGCTTGTTTCGTATCGGCGAATCATCTGTGAATCTTGCATCATCATAAATGCCGTTAATATAATTGTCTATCGCGGTTCCGAATATTTCAGAGCGGTCCTCTGTTGCAAAGGTCATGCCGTAGGAATCAATGAAATACCCGGATATGTGGCTCGATGGATCATCCGGATTGTAGTTTGCGTAGCTGTCATCATAGGAGAAGCTGTCAGGATTAAAGCTGTTCCATTTCCCCTCAGAAAACTCGCTCTTTTCATCGTAGGTGTGTATGAATGTAAGTCTCTGGTCAATCAGATGGGAAATCTCATGGCCTACAGTGTAGCTGAAATCCCAGCTGTAGTTGCAGTTTAGAACCATCACATTGTGGTTGTTTATTATATTTACGAAGCCACTTGGCTCATTTATCATATCTGAGTGGCCTGATGAAATATCACCGCACAGATAGATTCGCATGCCTCTTATATCGCCATAACACAGCTGTGTGAAAAAGTCATCAGGGAAACAGCCAAGTATTTCCTCAAGCGAATCCAGAGCGACCGACAGCTTATCCTTGTTCTTAAATTGATGGATATCGTAGTAATCAATTCTCTTTGGCACCTCAGGCCCGAAATATATGGAAAAGCCGTATTTCTGTTCAAGGGCTGTGATACGTGCATTTATGTCGGATAAATCACCCCAGTCATATGAAGCGGTGTCGGGGATCAGAGTGACCTCATCGCCGTATGTATTGTAGTCAGAATCCTTCCCGGCCTCTTCCATAGCCTCCTGATTTTCATCGGTACTGTCAGATGGGTCTATGGCAGAATATGGGGATACATATGAGCCATCATCGCGTAAGGCCTGTAGCAGTGTATCACAGTCATTGTATGACGTGATTTCGGCTTTGCTGTCATTCTTGCCCTTGTCGAGTGACCAGATGAGAATTTCCGGGTTGCACTGCGCTGTGTACAAAAGCATCATAACACAGTTTGCATCAGGCAGATATACCGAGTTGGCAGAACAGTAGGTCTTGGTATCGGCTGCCGCAGAGTCGGATGAGCTGTCGGACATTTTGCCTGTGTTTCGAGTCGCCAGATTGTATGAAAAGGATGAACTGACACCGGTGGCGGGTGAATATTTATAGTAACTGATGATGTTGTCCGAGGATAAATCCTGGCATCGTATGAGCATGTCACCATCCTCTGCCAAAGTCACATCCACCACATCCGGCAGTGAAAAAAAGCTGTTTTCTCCATCGGATGAATGATAGTTCCAGATATTGTTGGCCGTATCTGCCTCGATTACAAAGCCCTTTGAGTCGACACATGACATGGAAAAACTTTGTCCTTCGTAGGTTGAAAGCACTGTGTTATCGTCAATCCTTATATCAGAGACTGCATATTTGTAGGTATCGGGTGTGACACCTGACACGAGAGCGTATTTTCCGTCAGCGGAGGTGGCAATCTGTGAGACATCATAATAATTGCCGGGATTCGGCACATCGCCATCATCAGAATCTGATGTATCGCAATTGCCATCATAGTCCTCAGGATTATATTTGCAGGTTTTTATCTCCTTTAAATCCTTATCATAGATTGTTGCCCTGCCGGCATCGGAATTGATGAGCCAGAGTCGGTCACCTTTTATCATGTAGTCATCACAGTCGGTTTTGTCGTGAGTGAGGCTTGCCGTGATTTCATTGGACCAGGGATTATATACATCAAATGAATACTTAACGGATTGATCATCGGTCTCTATGATGGAATTATTGTAGCTGCCCTGTCCTACCATAAGGATGTTATCACCAAACTGTCTTGTATCATTGTACGGCTGCCCCTCAAAGGCGACATTGTGCAGGATAGACAGGTTGCTGCTTCCTTTAACACTTGTGGCATCCTCCCAAAACGCAGGTGATTTGTGCAGAATAGCCTGCTTTTGTGCGGGACTCTTGAATAGATAAGAGACATCCGAAAAAGAACAGGCTGTCATGGAGATTGCACTGAAAAATACCAGCGAATATGTAATTAAAGTGGTTACATGTTTGCGTTTGAACAATTTTGCCTCCTTTGGAAGGTGGTATATATGCAGGCTATTCCTCAGCAGCATGTGCGGTGGAAACTCGTGCAGTAGATTCTCTTTCAATCAGCCTTGGACGTAGCTGTGTGCGGCTGATTGGAATATGGTGAATGAGCGAATTCAATATAATATATGCACAGCGGCCCAGATCATTACACTCCTGTCTGACAGTGGTAAGAGGAGGGGTAAGGGCTGCGGCAAACTTGACATCGTCAAAGCCGACCACACTTATATCATTTGGCACATTGAAGCCGTGCAGCTGGCACTCTAAGATAACACCCTTTGCTATAGTGTCGCTTCCGCAGAGGATAGCGGTGGCACCTGCTGCAATAAAATTTGAAACGTAATATTGTGCGGTTTCAGGAATATAGTAGCCGTGTCCCATGAGCTCCGGGTAGATTTCAAGACCGGCATTGCGCATAGAGTTTTCAAAGGCTTCCTGACGCTGATCCGAAACCAGGGAAAAAAGAGAACCATTGATAAAGGCAATCTTTTTATGGCCCAGATTGTGCAGATGCTTTACAGCCATGTCAATGCCCTCGTAGCTGTCGGTGCCTACATAGGCTACATTGGGATTGTTTTCTATATAGTTATCAAACAAAACGGTAGGCATTGTAGTATTTTTGAGCTGCTGCATCCATTCATCGTGAAGAGCAAAACCTACCAGAAATGCGCCACAATAGCCATTCTTTAATATATATGTATCGTATTTTTCTTCTGCCTGAAGCTGAGGTGTGACAGGGATGATGTCCACGTCCCATTTGTGCTTAAAAGCATTCTGTTTGAAACCAAGCACTACATCATATCCGAACTCATCGATAGACTCGTAGTTCATATTTTCAATAAACAGAGCCAGCTTGCGGTTTTCTACCTTTCTGGAGCGCTTTGTGCTGTAGCCCATTTCGACAGCAGTGTCTAAAACTGTCTGACGAAGCTCCTCACTTATATCGCTGGCACCATTTAATCCCTTTGAAACAGTGCTGATTGATACGCCCAGCCGGGCGGCAATATCCTTAATAGTAGCCATAGTATTTATCCTTTCTTATGTGATAATTAAATTATACATTTACCATCAGAAATAGGCAATATTTTCTGTAATAAATTTTTCGAAAAATATCTTTGAAACTGTGGTAATAACTACCAAAAAATGAATGTAAATTACGTGAAAAATGGCAAAAATGAGTTTGAAACCACTAAATTAATTGACAAATACGACAATAAGAAATAAAATAATCTCAGATACGAAAAAAATAGAAAATTTTAGGAAAGAGGAATGGTAATTTGGAGGCCAAAGAAAATCTCAGAGGCTCCGGAATACTTCTTTCAATCTCGAGTCTGCCGTCACCATATGGTATAGGTACTCTTGGGAGAGAGGCTTACAATTTTGTTGATCTCCTTGGTGATTTGAAACAGAAGTACTGGCAGGTTCTTCCGGTTGGTCCCACCATATTTGGCGATAGTCCATATCAGCCATCATCAGGCTGTGCGGGCAATATCTATTTCATCGATTTAGATAAGCTGGTAGATGAGGGGTTGTTAGAGAAGGAAGAGATCCTGGAGTATAACTGGGGCACAGACGAATCAGAAATTGATTATGCAGCATTGCATCAGAACAGATGCAAGATTTTACAAAAAGCGTTTGAAAGATTTGATACAAATGCACAAGAGTTTCAGGATTTTGTAAAAAAACAGTCGGAGTGGCTTGAACAATATGCACTATTTATGACACTGAAAGCCGACAATTTATACAAAAATTGGAGCGAGTGGCCAAGCGAGTATAGAAATACGCAAACGGTTGCGCTTGAAAAGTACCAAAAAAAGAATTATAATACAATTACTTTTTGGAAGTTCTGCCAATATAAATTCTTCGAGCAATGGGAGGATTTGAAAAATTATGCTAACTCAAAAGGTATCTACATAATAGGTGATGCCTCGTTTTATGTAGGGTATGACAGCGTAGACGTATGGGCAGAGAGACAACTATTTATGATGAGCGCAAACGATACACCGGAGTATGTTGCAGCTGCCGCTCCTGATAAGTATTCAGAGAACGGACAGGTGTGGGGCAATCCTATGTATGACTGGGATGCCATGAAGGAGGACAACTTCTCATGGTGGAGAAAGCGAATGCGTGTATGCAGAGAGCTTTTTGATATTGTCAGGATTGATCATTTCGCAGGAATTGTGAAAGCATATGCGGTACCGTACGGACAGGATAAGAGCCTATCCGGGAAATGGTTCAAGGGACCGGGACGCAGGCTTGTCAATGCAATCAACGAAGAGCTTGAGGGTGTTAATGTAGTGGCTGATGATTATACGTCAGCGAGCCTTTTGCCGGGAGTGAAAAAGCTCCTTGCGAAGTCGGGCTGGATGGGAACAAAGGTTATGATGTTCGCCTTTGACGGCGATCCGTCCAATGAGTATCTGCCACACAATTACACTGATTCACATGTAGTTGCATATATTGGTACACATGACAATGAGACAATAGTTGGTTCTTTCGGTGAAAAGACAGATTATGAGCTTGCTTATCTGTATGAGTATCTGAATATTGAAAATAAATCACAGGTTCCAAATGCTCTTATCAGGGAGCTGTACCACAGCACCGCAGAGCTGGCGATAGTCCAGATGCAGGATATATTAGAGCTTGGAAATGAGGCGAGGATGAATTATCCTTCGACAGTCGGACATAACTGGAGATGGCGCATGACAAGTAAGCCACACAGATTGGACAACGAAAAGATAGCCTGGATTAGAAACATTGCGGTGGTTTACCGCAGATAATTAATTTGATATAAGTTGCACGGCAATTTATATATATACTTTTTTACATTTTATATTCAAAAAGGAGAGGAAGATATGAAGAAGAAAGTATTAGCATCTTTACTTTGCGCTTCTATGGTAGCAACAATGTTTGCTGGATGCGGAAGCGGCAACGGAGGAAATGGAACAGAGAAAGCCGACAAGAAGGACGGCGGTAAGGAGACCATTACAGTAATGGGACCTGCAGAGGATTTAGACGATGCACAGGGCGCTTGGCTTAAGACAGAGTGTGAGGCATTCGCTAAGGCAAATCCTGATTTCAACATCGAGTTCAAGTATGTTACATCATCTGAGAGTGATGCAAAGGACGTTGTTACAAAGGATCCTAAGGCAGCAGCTGATGTTTACATGTTTGCAAACGATCAGCTTGAGCCATTAATTAAGGCTAATGCTATTGCTAAGTTAGGCGGAGATACAGCAGAGTATGTTAAGTCATCTAACTCAGAGGCTATGGCTGCAACAGTTACATATGATGGAGACATCTACGCAGTTCCTTATACATCAAACACATGGTTCATGTACTATGACAAGAGAGTCTTCTCTGAGGATGATGTAAAGAGCCTTGATACAATGCTTACAAAGGGTAAGGTTTCATTCCCATTTGATAATGGCTGGTATCTCAATGCATTCTATGCAGCAAACGGATGTACAATCTTTGGAGATGGAACAGACAAGGCTGCCGGATATGACTTCAGTGGAGATAAGGGTACAGCAGTTACAAACTACATCGTAGATTTATTTGCAAATCCAAACTTTGTAATGGATAACAATGAGGGATCACTTGGTCTTGCTGGACTTAAAGATGGTTCTATCAACGCTTACTTCAATGGTAACTGGAACTATGACAAAGTTAAAGAGGCACTTGGTGAGGAGAACGTTGGTGTTGCAGCTCTTCCTACAATCAATATTGGTGGAAAAGACTGCCAGTTAAAGGCATTCTTAGGATCTAAGGCTATCGGTGTTAACCCTAACTGCAAGAACCAGGAAGTAGCAGTTAAGCTTGCAGCATTCCTTGGCAGCGAGGACGCACAGCTTGCTCACTTCAAGTTAAGAGGACAGGCTCCTGTAAACAAAGATCTTGCAACAAACGAGGAAGTTGCAGCAGATCCAGTAGCAGCAGCTATGGCTAAGGTTTCATCTGATTGTTCAGTAGCACAGCCTATCATTGATATGTCAGGTTACTGGGATGCAGCTACACCATTCGGTGATGCTTTCCAGAACGGTGCAGAAGGTCAGATTACAAAGGACAATGCAGCTCAGAAGACAGAGGACTTCAATACTCAGCTTAATGATTCTCTTAAATAATTAAGTAGATCAGATTATGATTCCAAGGTTCCGGGTAGCCGGAATCTTGGAATAAATTAGTTTAAAGGATTGGCATATATAATGCATGCCAGGAGGAAAAGTATGTTAGGAGCAAACAAAAAGAAAAAAGTTTCGGAATTTGCTACTCCGTATACTGTTGGCAATGCCCTCACAAAAGGCGGAGCTACAGTTAAGCTATCGGCACTCGTAATGGGACTTGCCAATATGGCTCATAAGCAGATTATAAAGGGTCTGATTTTTCTTGCTATAGAGATTGCATATATAGCATATATGGTTAGCGCTGGTGCTTATTACATTTCCATGCTGCCTTCACTTGGCTGGAGAAAACAGGAAGAGGTATTTAATGAGCAGAAGCAGATTTATGAATATGTTGCGGGCGACCAGTCAGTATTATTACTGTTATATGGCGTCATAACAATTGCCATCACAGTATTATTTATTTACATGTGGTGCGAGAATTTAAAGAGCGGATATAAGGCAGAATGCCTTTCAAAAGCTGGAAAAGAAATCAATTCTTTTGGCAAAGATGTCAAGGATTTATTTGATAAAAACCTACATAAGACACTTATGTTTCTCCCACTTATGGGAATATTTGTTTTTACCGTTTTACCATTGCTGTTCATGATTCCAATGGCCTTTACAAATTATTCGGTAAAGGGTGATCATCTGGTATTGTTCGACTGGACAGGCTTCGCTTCATTCGGACAGGTGCTTGGACTTGGTGGTAAGCTTGGTAAGATATTCTGGAGAGTACTTGGATGGACAATCTGCTGGGCTGTATTTGCAACCTTCCTTTGTAACTTCCTTGGACTCATTCTTGCTATCGTTATCAATCGTAAAGAGACACATTGCAAGGCTTTCTGGCGTACATGCTTTGTTATCTCAATTGCGGTACCGCAGTTCGTATCACTCCTTGTAATGAGACAGATGTTCCAGCCACAGGGTGCTGTTAATAACCTGCTTTTGGAGTGGGGCTGGATTGATAACCCGCTTCCATTCTGGACCAACACTATGTGGGCGAGAGTTTCTGTTATTCTCATCAACTGCTGGGTAGGTATTCCGTATACCATGCTTCAGGTTACAGGTGTATTACAGAATGTGCCTTCAGAGCTTTATGAGGCTGCAAAGATTGATGGTGCAAACGCAGCACAGATCTTCTTTAAGATCACACTCCCATATATCATGTTTATCATGGGACCATATATCATCACACAGTTTACCGGAAATATCAACAACTTCAACGTTATCTACCTGTTATCAGCAGGAAAGCCTACACCTGTCGGAGACAGTGCAGGAAAGACGGACCTTCTGGTTACGTGGTTGTACAAGCTGACTATTGATAATCAGGAGTACAATATCGGTGCCGTTATCGGTATCCTCACATTCATTGTACTTTCTATCGTAGCGCTTGTTACATACAGAAATACAAAATCATACAAGGATGAGGAGGGATTCATGTAATGAGTAGTGTAGCAAAAGCAAAAAGACCTATGTCTGCCGGACGTGCTAAGAAAGTAGCAAAGAATTCCCTTGTTCATATCATTCTTGGAATACTTGCTGTAGTATGGCTGTTCCCGATTTTCTGGATTATTATGACAAGCTTTAGAGCTGAGAGTGGTGCTTATACAAAGTACTTCTTCCCACATGGCCTTACATTTAGCAACTATACAAGGCTGTTCACAGAGACTACACTGTTGAACTTCCCGAGAGCATTTTTTAATACACTGTTTATATCAGTGTTCTCATGCATCATTTCAACAGTATTTGTACTTTCTGTTGCGTATTGTATGTCACGACTGAGATTTAAGATGCGTAAGCCTTTCATGAATCTGGCTATGATTCTTGGATTGTTCCCGGCTTTCATGTCAATGGTTGCCGTATACTTTATCTTAAAGGCTATCGGACTTACAGAGGGTAGCGTACTTCGTCTTTCACTGATCCTCATATACTCAGCAGGATCGGGAGTAGGCTTCTATATCGCAAAGGGATTCTTTGATACTGTGCCTAAGTCTCTTACAGAGGCTGCCATCCTTGACGGATGTACACAGTTTCAGGTATTTCACAAGGTAATCCTGCCACTCAGTAAGCCAATCGTAGTATATACAGTGCTTACAGCATTCCTTGCTCCATGGCTCGATTTCGTATTTGTAAAGGTTATCGTTGGTCCAAACGACAAGTATTGGACAGTATCTCTTCTCCTTTACAACATGCTTGAGAAAGAGTTTATAAACGGATGGTTCACAAGATGGGCTGCTGCTGCAGTTGTTGTATCAATACCTATCTCAATACTTTTCGTCATCATGCAGAGATTCTACGTGGATGGACTTACAGGAGCTGTCAAAGGCTAATTTGGTTTTATTTGGGCCGCTGCACTTTTGTGCGGCGGCTTTTGGTTTATATTGGGTTGTGGCAAACTTTGGGGGTGTGTGGCAAACTTAGCACTTTCAGGTTGTGTGGTGCCGGTGTGGCACACAGTGCTAAGTTTGTTGCTACTTTGTGGAAGATGTGAGAATATGTGTAGTGATTTTGTAGATACAAATTTGCTCAGAATTTAGTTAAGAAAAGGAGTGCGTATGATTAATAATAAAATAGGCGGCCGCAATATGGTCGGCAGGGCTGTGAATAGATTGGCGGGCAGGTTGACTGCTGTGGCATTGACGGCAGCTATGGCGGTGTCGATGCTTGCGGGGTGTGCTGCGGGTGGAAAGAATACCGAGACGGCAGCAAAGAAGGAGTACAAGCCTTCTGCTATGGAGCAGATGAATGCGAAAAATGATCCTAATGTGATTCAGGACAATTACAGGACCTGCTATGAGGTGTTTGTATACAGCTTTTTTGACAGTGACAGTGATGGCATTGGGGATTTAAAGGGACTTACAGAGAAGCTTGACTATATCGAGGGACTTGGCTGCAATGAAATCTGGATGATGCCTATTATGCCTTCTCCTTCATACCACAAGTATGATATTACGGATTATATGAATATTGACAAGCAGTATGGTACTCTGGATGATTTTGATGCGCTTATTACGGAGTGTCACAAGCGAAACATCAATGTGATTATTGACTTTGTAATAAATCACACATCTAACGAGCATCCGTGGTTTAAGGCGGCTGCTGATTATATCAAGTCGCTTCCTGATGGGGCAGAGCCGGATTCTTCGGAATGTCCTTATGTTGATTACTATAATTTTAGCAAAACCAATACCGGAGGCTACAACCAGCTGCCTGGCACGAATTGGTATTACGAGTCACAGTTTGTAGACAGCATGCCTGACCTTAACCTGCAGAGCGAAGCTGTAAGAGGGGAGATTGACAAGATTACATCCTTCTGGCTTGACCGCGGCGTGGATGGTTTCAGACTGGATGCTGTGATTTATTACAATAATAATAACCAGACTGAGACTATAGATGACCTCACATGGCTTGTGAACAATGTGAAGAGCAAAAAGGCCGATGCTTATATGGTTGGTGAGGGCTGGACTACATACAGAGAGTATGCGAAGTACTATAAGAGTGGAATTGACAGTATGTTCAACTTTGATTTTTCACAGCAGGATGGATATATTGGAAAGGTGTTAAATGGTGCAGCAAATCATGGTGCCAGCACATACGGCAATGCTTTGGTTGATGTGGAAAATGAGATAAAGAAGTATACAGACTCATACATTGATGCACCGTTCTATACAAATCATGATATGGGACGCAGCGCAGGATACTACAACGGAGATAATGCCGAGGAGAAAACCAAGATGGCGCAGGCTATGAATCTTCTTATGCCCGGAAATTCTTTTCTGTATTATGGAGAGGAAATCGGCATGAGAGGCACAGCCAATGATGAGACGAAACGTCTTGCCATGAGATGGAGCGGGGATTCAAAAGCTAAGGGAATGTGTGTGGGACCTCAGAATGCAGAAGAAACCGAGCAGACATATGATACCCTTGATAAGCAGATGGAGGATCCATACTCTATTTACAACTTTGTGAAGCAGACAATATCAATAAGAAATGCTTTCCCGGAGATAGCACGAGGTACAAATACCTTTGAAAAGGATCTGTCAAATGATAATGTGTGTATATTCACAAGAGAGTACAATGGTGAGAAAGCAGTGCTTATATTTAATCCATCAAAGGATGAAGCAAGTGTGGATGTGTCATCGCTTGGAGTAAATGATGCTGTTGCAATGCTTCAGACTACAAAGAAAGCACCGTCATATAAGGATGGAACGGCAAAGCTGCCGGCGTATTCGGTGCTTGTTTTGAAGTAAAAAATAGTTGATGAGAATAAAAATTTAATAGTTTAAAGGAATTTGAAGAAGAAATATGAAAAACCGCCCGACTGGGCGGTTTTTTCAGCTATACCATTTCATGAAGCATATCCACAATCACTTCTCTGCAATGAGCTCCGAGATGCTTTTGTTCCTCTTTGCTGAGTGTTGCCGGATCAATAGGAGTGCCATAGCGGATAACCACATGCCTCTTTTTGACCCATGGAAGGTGATCTTCGAATATTTCATTTGTTCCCATGATTGCCATTGGCACTATCTTGCATTTGCTCTTTGTGGCAATCTTGAAAGTACCTTCTTTGAAAGACTGTACATCTGTCAGGTCATCTTTGTTTTTGCAACGTGTGCCCTCAGGAAATACACATATGCTGATGCCGGATTTGACCTGATCTATGGCTGCAAGCACAACCTTTAGTCCCTGCTTGATGTCATCCCGGTCCAAAAACAGGCAGTGCAGGCGCTTCATCCAGAGACCCAGTACCGGTATTTTTGTGATGCTCTGCTTTGAGATGTAGCCGGTCAGGCGTGGACATCTGGAGTAGGTGATTATGATGTCAAAGAAACTACGGTGATTTCCTATATATAGTACAGCCTCGTCCTTTGGCACATTTTCCTCCCCAATAAATTCAATGTCTGCTCCGCTTAGGAATATGATGACACGGAAAGCCCACTGTACCAGGCGAAGCTGTGCCATATCGGCCCATGCCGGGGCAAATTTGTGTATTATCCACATGGCTCCGAGCACCGGAAGACCGAGCAGCAGATAGAAAAATACGAATATTACGATTAAAACTGAACGCATATTTGACCTCTCTTTTTCATACTCTATATAAATTGTAGTTCAATATTTGATATTATATCATATCATAAGCGATATGATAAGAAAGAGAGGAAAAAATGTCAGAAAAATTGAGAAAAATCCTGGTGGTGGCTGCAGGTGTGCTTGTTATATTGGAAACGACAGTGATTTCGGGCTGTCGCGCAAATATTTCAGGCACGGAGAGTGACAGGATGGTTGAGTACACGGTGATCTGCGGGGATGAAATCCCGGAGGAGTTTAAAAAGCAGATAAATGAAAACAAGGCAAAGGCGATGAAGCTGACGTACAAGGATGATGAATATTTATACATAGCGGAAGGCTTTGGCACAAAGGAGACAGGTGGCTACAGTATTACGGTTAACCAGTTTTATGTTAAGGATAAGGCAATGTATTTTGATACGCGTCTGATAGCCCCGGATAAGGGCGAGAAGGTCAGCAATCAGGCGAGTTATCCGTATATAGTAATAAAGACGGAATTGAGTGAAATGCCTGTTGTGTTTGAGTGAAAATTTCGTAAATTGTGTTAAAAGTTGCGAAAAAACTGACAATCAGTACTAATGCCCTATTGCTATCACTGCGATACTTTGCTATAGTAAAGTTACTAGATATTGTGGTGACATATTTATATATTCAAATATATTGATTGATATAATTGTTGATTAATTTGACCTGTTTTATATTTATACAGAGATTGATTTCATATATATGACACCGTCGTTACAATACTGGTTACCATGAGGACTATAGTTATGTGCCAGTGGGCATATCCACAATAAGGAGGCTTAAAATGGAACAGACAGAAATTAGAAAAGTCAGAGCATCGATTCACCAGCAGTGTGGCAACAGGGTAAAAATCCAGCAGGATCTCGGCCGCAACAAGGTTGACATTCAGGAGGGTGTTATTCAGCAGGCATACCCAAGTGTGTTTACGGTTCTGATAGATGATGAGTTTGAGCAGAATCCGCCACAGCTCTTATCTTTCTCCTACACTGATGTGATTACAAAAGATATAAGGATGCAGCTTTGCTAGTATCATGATGTAAAGATGTTACATCTTTTATAATGATCATGAATTTAAATATTTGCATCTGCATAAAGTTACTCCATCTTGAATATGTATTTTATATACATATTTGAAGTGGGGTATTTTTTATGGAATTAATTACACAAAAAATCAGACAATGCATAGAAAAGGTAAAGGATATGTCGCAGGTTGGCTTCGACAGGGATTATGTCATAAAGGACAATAAGCCTGATGTTTCCAAAGTGGTTTGTCAGAACGGGCAGGTAAAGATTGACGAGATAAAAGCGTCAGGCGAGAATATCTGGCTGAGTGGAAGCATTGAATTTGAAGTGCTGTATACGAGAGAGGAAGTTTTTGAAGGCGATGAGCCGGAGGAAAATATCGGCGGAAACAGGGTGGAGCATATAAAGGATGCAATACCGTTTCAGGAGAAGCTTGTGCTTCAAGGAGTCTGCGAGAAGGATACGGTTCGTGTGTATACCGGGCTTGATGAGCTTACGGTTGGGGTTATCAATTCGCGAAAGCTCTCGGTCAGAGGCATTATAAGCGTGGAGCTTTATGGAGAGAGGGAAGAAAATCTTGAGGTTGCACAAAGGATTGATGACAAGGACGTGGAGCAGCTTATGGGGCAGATGAAGGTGCTTAAGCTTGACAGTGTTGTAAGGGATATTGTCAGAATTAAAAATGTCGTCACCTTGCCAAAGACCAAGCCGAATATATGCAAGCTCATATCAAGTCTTGTTGATATGAGAAATCTGGAGTATACATACGAGCGTGACCATATTACACTGACAGGCGAGTGCCATGCGTGTATAGTGTATCTGAGTGAAGAACAGGAAATTTGCTGCTTTGAGGTGCAGGAGGGGGTTTCGAATGAAATACGCTGTGAGGGTGATAATGCCGGAAATATTGCCTGGCTTCGCACACAGCCTGCCATGCATCAGGTTGAGGCGGAAAATGATTACGACGGAGAGCTCAGGCAGCTTTCGATTGAGGCAGCACTTGCGGTGGATGGAAAGGTCTGGAGTGAGGAAACAGTAGAGGTGCTCAATGACATGTACAGCGTATCATGTCCGGTAAAACCTGTGTTTGAAAAGATGAAGGTATGCAGCCTTCTTATGAAAAATGACACAAAATGCCGTATTTTGGAGCAGTTGTACAGAGAAAACAGCAAAAAGAGAATTTTAAGAATATGCGGTACAAAGACGCAGGCCACTATTGCACAGATAAAAAATGCAGACACAGGAATTATTGTGTCAGGTGTATTGCAGGTGAACTGTGTGAATATTGTGGAGGACGATGGCTGTCCGATAGAGATGCATACAGACTCTGTGCCGTTTGAACAGTTTGTTGAGATACCCGGCATGGATGCCAACACCTGCTGCGAGGTAAATCTGCAGGTAGACCAGGTGCAGGTCAATCTACTCGACAACAGTGAATATGAAATTAAGGGTGTTGTCAGCATAAACGCTATTGCCCTGCAGCAGGATGAAGTGTCAGTCATAACATCGGTGGAGCAGGAAAAAACATCGTCTGATACTGAAGAGGAAGCAGCTCTGGTTGGCTATATAGTGCAGAAGGATGATAAAATGTGGGACATTGCAAAAAGATACCGCACCACTGTTGAAAACATAATGGAAATAAACACTCTGACCTCAGATAGCATCAAACCTGATGATAGACTTATAATAGCGCGTATGTGAATCATAAATTAGGGGCAAGATACCTTTTGACTTTTTAATCATATCATTATATAAAATGTGGAAAATTCTGTAAATTTACAAAAAGATGTGGAAAAAAGATTCATTTTGTGCGATAATATATCCGAATGTATATTGAACATAAATTGTGGAAGGAAAGGTCAATCTGACCGTCGTATTACAGGAGGAATAAAATGAATCAGAAATGGACACGTGCTATATGTACTGTGTTAACATCGGCACTCGTTTTTACAGGACCGGCAGTAGAGGGCATTACATTTAGCGGATACATAAACAGTGGACTTGAGAAGGTATATGCAAAGACAAAGAAGCAGAAGGATGCAGAGAAGAAGAAGTCACAGGCTGAGCAGGATCTCAAGGATAAGAAGAATGAGATTAATGGTCTAAAGGATCAGCAGCAGACTACTGCTGATGATATAAAGAATAAATCCGCAAAGCTTGATGAGATTCTTGCAGCACAAAAGAAGCTTCAGAAAGATATCACAAATAAACAGGCAGAGATAGAGCAGAATCAGAAGGATCTTGCAGCAGCTCAGGAAAAGCAGCAGGAGCAGTATGACGCCATGAAGAAGCGTATACAGTTCATGTATGAAAACAGCGCTGAAGACAATATCTGGACAGCAATTATTGAGTCAAATGGTATCACAGATATGCTCAATCGTATAGAGTACGTGTCAGATGTATATGATTCGGATCGTGCTCTTATGGATTCTTATCAGGCAGCAGTTGAGCAGGTGAAGGAGATTGGTACTAAGCTTGACAACGACATGAATGAGCTCACAGCCATGCAGGATGATTATGAGAAGCAGCAGGCAGATGTCGAGGCGGCTATAGTAGCTCTTGAAAACCAGAAGGAGCAGTATGCAAGCCAGATAGCTCAGGCACAGCAGCAGGCAGAGAATTATCAGAATATCATTACGGCACAGGGCAAAATCATTCAGGAGCAGGAAGCAGCGGCCGCAGCAGCAGCGGCACAGGCAGCCGCTGCCAGAGCGAACAGCTCGTCAAGCAGTTCAAGCTATGATGGTGGTGGAGCCGGCAAGGGCGGAAGCATTGCCGGTGACTATGCAGCAGGCGGTGGAAAGAACCCGGGTGCTTCAACAGGAGTTTCAGGAAGCTCTGTGGTATCATACGCTATGCAGTTTGTGGGCAATCCATATGTATGGGGTGGAAACAGTCTTACAAACGGTGTAGACTGTTCAGGCTTTGTACATGAGGTATATGCACATTTTGGTATCAGCACACCGAGATATTCACAGGCATTTAAGTCTGTGGGACAGGCCGTATCCTTCGATAATATACAGCCGGGAGACGTAGTGGTATATCCGGGACATGTAGCTATATATGCAGGTGGTGGTGTTATAGTGGAGGCACAGTCCACAAAGGCAGGAATCACAGCAAACAGAAGCGTACAGTGTCATACAATACTTGCTATACGACGTCTTGTATAGGATGGTTATGAGCCGATAAGTATATTTATTATACTTACCGGCTCTTTTTATTTTTACCACAAAGAGCTGAATGGTTACCAATAAAGTAAGGGCGTAAGACGCGGACATGCCACGACCCAATGTTAGTAACCGGCAACAAACTCATTGTAATAAATAATAGCAATTTCCACCCATAAGGTGTATTATAGAGATAGACGGCACCAATTCGCACAAAACGAACTAGCAAGCCTGTAAATAAAGTAAGAAAAGCAGGAGGAACAAGCCATGCAGATGGAACAATTACAAAAAGACATGATTGCAGCAATGAAAGCAAGAGACAAGGTAAGAAAGGATGCTATATCCTCACTTGTATCGGCAGCCAAAAAGGCGGCAATAGATGAGGGCTGCAGAGACAATATACCGGAGGAGCTTGTCAACAAGGTCATTCTTAAGGAAATGAAGTCTGTGAAGGAGCAGATTGACACATGCCCTGCCACAAGAACAGATCTGCTTGATGAGTACAATACCAGATATGCAATCTTTGAGGAGTACGCTCCTGCAATGATGTCGGCAGAAGAGGTAGAAAAGGAGCTCACAGAGCAGTTTTCGGATGTAATCGCAACAGGAAACAAAGGACAGATAATGAAGGCAGTCATGCCGCATTTCAAGGGCAAGGCTGACGGAAAGGTCATAAATCAGGTGGTTGCAAAGCTTTGCGCAAAATAAGAAAACACATCACAACAATTATACTTGCAGTGCTGGCTGTCATGGCCGGCGTGTAGGCATATATATGCAGTGCTTGACAATGCCGATATAACGGATTATGATTTCTCGGGAGGCAGATATAAGAAGCTGCTGGAGAAAAATAACTATAAAATAAAAGAAAAAGTGTGGAAAAGAGTCGATATGGGAAACGTTACTCTTGATCACTAGAAAGAAGATTTTATGTCAACAAAAATTGGAAGAAATGACCCTTGCTGGTGTGGCAGCGGAAAGAAATATAAGACCTGTCATGCGGCATTTGATATGAAGCTTGAAAAGCTTGCTGAGGCACATCATAAGATACCGAGCCATTCAATCATCAAGACGCCTGACCAGATAGCGGGAATCAAGGAGAGCGCCAAGATAAATGTCGCAGTGCTCGACTACATAGGAGAGCATATCCACGAGGGTATGAACACAGCAGAGATTGATAAAATAGTCTATGATATGACCACCAGCATGGGCGGCATCCCTGCACCGCTCAACTATGAGGGTTATCCTTACAGCGTATGTACATCAGTAAATGAGCAGGTTTGTCACGGATTTCCTTCAAAGGACGTCATCTTAAAGGATGGTGACATCATAAATGTAGACTGTTCTACAATTTTAAACGGATATTTTTCGGATTCATCAAGAATGTACTGTATCGGAAATGTAAGCCCTGAAAAGAAAAAGCTCGTTGAAGTCACAAAGGAGTGTGTGGAGCTTGGACTCAAAGAGGTAAAGCCGTGGGGCTTCCTCGGAGATATGGGACAGGCGGTGCACGACCATGCATTTGCAAACGGTTACACGGTAGTGCGTGAAATCGGTGGACACGGAGTGGGACTTGAATTTCACGAGGATCCGTGGGTAGGCTACAACACCAAGCGCGGCACCGACATGGTCATGGCACCCGGCATGATATTTACCATCGAGCCAATGGTCAACATGGGCAAGGCCGATATCTACGTAGATGACAAGAACAACTGGGAAGTATACACCGACGACGGACTTCCATCAGCCCAGTGGGAAATCATGGTACTTGTCACAGAGGATGGCCATGAGGTGCTGAGCTGGTAAACCGGTAAGTATTACGAGAGTGCCTTTATAAAAGGATATTATTTCATAGGTGATAACATTATGAAGGGCGTGTGAAAAACGAAGTTTTTTCACACGCCCTTTTATATAATAATAAGATAAGCAACTTATAAACTCATCGTTGATTGCTTCGCATAAGTACCCTAAATTTACCGGAGAGTATGCAGTGTGTTCCGAAGAAAAATATAAACTGCCACGGCGTTCCATAAAATGTGGATGCGATAATTCATAGCAAACTATCAATAAACTATCCGCAAATGATGCCGTGGCTGATTTTATATTTTTCTGAGGAATATACTGCATGCTAGGCCGGTCCTCACAGCCTGAATATGCGAAGCCCCATAAGCGATATCCTATGATGCGTCCCTACAGATTTGTATTCACCCCATTTATGGTCGCATTCTCATTCTCCCTCATAGGAATGACGAGACACTTCTCCCCATTGATGACCTGCGCATGAATCTGTGAAGCCTTCTCCGGCTTTACATGAAGCACCACATCATAGGTCTTAATTTGAGAAGTGTAATTATCGATCTCTTCCTGCTTCTCAAGAAGCTGTGAGGTGCGCTCCTCAATCTGATTATTTTTCTCCTGGATAACAGAATCCTTCTCTTCAAGCTGTGCATTTTTTTCATTGAGCTCTAGAGTTAAATCGCCGACCTGGCTCTCAAGAGCAAGCTTTTCCACGCGGATTTCATTAGCTGCAAGAGCCTTTGAATCAATGACATTGGTTGCGATAGGCGGCTTATCACCGAAGGCCTCATTGACGGATTTTTCAATACGAGAAATCTTTTCCTCAGATACATGGCAGTCACTAAGCACCTTGTTCATAGCCTCGCTGTCGAGAATGAACGGATCATCGTCATCATCGTGAGTCTCAGCGTAGTCATCAGCCATCTCGGACAGATTCTGCTGGATATCAAGCAGCTTGTCATCCGTGCTCTCGTCCTCGGCACCTAGCACGTTTCTGACGATTGAATGAAAAGCCATCTTCTGCTCAGTAGCTGTGCGCTCCACACCGCAGCCGAGGCCGTTTGTCATAAACTCAGAGTGAGGCTCCTTGGTATTTTTCGTATAGAAAAGAGTGGAGTGTATGTCAGTGCTCCTATCATTGAAAGCAGGGAATAAAAAGCCTGTCTCAGGAGCGCCGACTACCCAGTCCCTTATGCGGGCTCCGATACGCTGCTCCTTTTCCAGATAGCCAAGGCCCGGCTTTGAAAGTGTGACAGGGCAGATAGCGCAGAGAATGTATTTGTACACCTCCTCGGACTCATCCACGTTGATGTTGTCCTTTGTACGTGTCATGACATCGTAGCTGTCGAGATACAAAAGAATCAAGTAGTTCCCGGCCTCATCGTAGGTGTCGATGACCAGATCATAGTATGTATCGAGCAGAGTCTCATCATTAAGCTCGCTGTCGCGAAGCGCCATGAGAATCTGCTGGCGGCCTCCGACCTCTTCCTCCTCAAGCGGAAACTGCAGATTGAGCAGGTTGTTTCCGAGAGTGCCGGAAAGCACCTTGTTTGAAATCTCGAGATATTTGTAGTATTCATCCTCCTCCAGAGTGAGAAATTTGCCACCGAATTTGCAGACCTTTTCATGGTTGCAGTCCACGTAGCAGCCGACCAGACGACTGAATGTTGCCTGGTCTTTTTTTAATCTTCGTTTTAGTTCCAATACTTCTTTTTTGTTCATATTATCCTCGCATTATTTTCATACCATTCAAAAATTTACGTAATCACATTATATGTATGGAATAAATATTTGTCAATTGAGCGGCGCCTTTTATGTCCCGCTGTCAATCAAGAAAAAAGATGACAGACCAACCACAAAATGCTATAATTTAGGAAATCAACGGATTATGATATAAAGGCTGACACAGAGACATCCACAGGTGTCTCTGTTCTTGGATTGAGGCATAAATGGAGCAGAAAATGACAAACAATCACATTACAATAGGCATTCTCGCACATGTAGATGCGGGAAAGACAACCCTGTCTGAGGCCATGCTCTACAGCACCGGGCAGATTCGCTCACTCGGGCGCGTGGACCATCAGGATGCATATTTGGACAACGATGCGCAGGAGCGTGAGCGTGGAATAACCATTTTTTCAAAGCAGGCAAGGCTTGATATTTTGCGTGGAACAAATGCGGCAGATACAGCACATACAGCAGATGCAGCACGTACGGCAGATACAGCTCGTACATGGCATGTAGTCATGCTTGATACACCGGGGCATGTGGATTTTTCGGCAGAGATGGAGCGTACCCTTCAGGTGCTCGACTATGCAATACTTGTAATCAGCGCAACTGATGGAGTGCAGGGGCACACGCGCACACTGTGGAGACTTTTAAAGCACTATAACGTGCCGACATTTATTTTTGTAAACAAGATGGATATGCAGGGCACGGATGCGGAGAAAGTGCAGGCAGAGCTAAGGAGTGAGCTGAGCGATGGCTGCGTTGACTTTTCTTCACATGATTTATTTGATGAGCTTGCCATGTGCAGTGAGCCTCTTTTAGATGAATTTATGGAATCGGGAGAGCTTGCGGATGCACATATTGCGCAGGCGGTGGCTCAAAGGGAGGTGTTCCCCTGCTTTTACGGCTCGGCACTTAAGCTTGACAGAGTGGATACGCTGATTCAGGGACTTTCGCGGTTTATGTGTGAAAGAAATTACCCTGACGATTTTTCTGCCCGCGTATACAAGATAGGCAGGGATGACAGAGGCAGCAGGCTGACATTTTTAAAGGTTACCGGAGGCTGTCTTAGGGTCAGGGACAAAATAGAGTACAAAGCGCATGGCGGTGACGAGGTGAAAGGCCTTCTGATTGAGAAAATCGACCAGATAAGAAAGTATTCCGGCGAAAAATATGAGATAGCTGATGTGGCAGAGGCTGGGGAGATAGTTGCTGTCACAGGTCTTAGCTCGACATTTCCGGGGCAGGGGCTTGGGGGTGAGCAGCAGTCCAATATGCCAATCCTTGAACCGGTACTAAACTATAGGATGATTCTGCCGGATGATGTAAATCCGGCGGCATTTATGGAAAAGCTAAAGCAGCTTGAGGAGGAAGACCCACAGCTTTACATAGTGTGGGTGGAGGAGTTTAAGGAAATCCATGTGCAGCTCATGGGACAGGTGCAGATGGAGGTGCTTGTGCGTCTCATAAAGGACAGGTTTGGTGTTGTTGTCACGTTCGGACCGGGCAGCATTGTATATAAGGAAACGATAGCAAGGGCTGTCGAGGGAGTAGGACACTTTGAGCCGTTGCGCCACTATGCAGAGGTGCATCTGCTTTTGTCGCCGGCGGAGCGTGGCAGCGGAATCACAGTCACATCCACCTGCAGTGAGGATGTGCTCGACAAAAACTGGCAGCGCCTCATAGCCACACACGTTGAGGAAAAGGAGCACAGGGGTGTGCTCACAGGCTCAGCGCTTACCGATGTGAAGGTCACTATTCTTACAGGAAGAGCACATGTAAAGCACACGGAGGGAGGCGATTTCCGTCAGGCTACATACAGAGCAATCCGCCAGGGGCTTAAATCCACAGAGAGCGTGCTGCTGGAGCCATACTACAGCTTTATCCTACAGGTGCCGATGGAGTATGTCGGCCGTGCAATGACAGATCTGGAGCAGAGATTTGCAAGAGCCGAGAGCCCGCAGTTTGCCACAACCGCTGCGAGGGAGATGGCAACAATTACAGGAAAGGCACCGGTTGCGACAATGCAGGATTATGTGAGTCTGGTGCATGCGTATACAAAGGGGCTCGGGCACCTGACACTGGAGCTGTGGGGTTATGATGAGTGTCACAATCCTGTGGAGGTGATTGCGCAGATGCACTATGACAGCGAGGAGGATTTCCGCAATCCGACAGGCTCGGTATTTTGTGCGCACGGCTCAGGCTACGTGGTGCCGTGGGATGAGGTCCCAGAGCATATGCACCTGCCGTATGTCTACCACGGAGATGAGTCTGAGGAGGCACTTGCAGCGAGTGCCCGCACGCAAAATGCATTTTCAGCGGAGGATGCGCAGGCGCTTGCCGGAAACCGCCGCAGGACGAGCTTTGAGAAAGCTGTTTCAGTTATGTCATCGGTGGAGCTTGATGCGCAGCTTGCAGATGTTTATGCCAGGGAGTTTGGCATGGGCAAAAACGATATCGCAGAGGATCAGAGGCGCAAATGGTCAGGCAAAAAGAAAAATGAGTATGAAGGTCTAAGTGGTAAACCGCGCACCGTAAAGCATGATAAGCACGGCAATCCGATTTATCCGAAGAAATCCCCGGGGGAAGAGTACCTGATAGTTGACGGATATAATATAATATTTGCATGGGAGGATTTAAAGGAGCTTTCACGCATAAACATTGATTCGGCGAGAGATGCGCTGAAGGATGTTTTATCGGATTACCAGGGCTATAAGGGCTGTAATCTGCTGCTGGTGTTTGATGCGTACAAGGTGAAGGGCAATGCCGGAAAGAGAGAGACCTTCCACAACATAGAGGTTGTGTATACAAAGCAGGACGAGACAGCCGATGCATTTATCGAAAAGACTGTGTTTGGCATACGTGACAGGTACAAGGTAACAGTGGCAACCTCGGACGGACTGGAGCAGCAGACGGTCATGAGCCTGGGGGCACTGCGAATGTCAGCCCGCGAGCTTAAGGAGCATATTGAGATGACGAAGCGTGCCGGGATGGAGGCATTCATATCAGGATAAACGGTCACGAATGGTAACAATATGTGTATAAAGAGATGGTTATAAAGACATTTGTATGTCATAAGCAGAGATAAGGAGACAAGAAAATGGTAGTAAACGAAAGCATGTACCAGCTCGGAAGCGTGCGCTCAGCAATCAGGGAGCTTTTCGAGTATGGTAAAAAAAGAGCAGCAATTGTAGGTAAGGAAAATGTATATGATTTCTCAATAGGAAACCCGAGCATACCGGCTCCGCAGATAGTAAACAACACAATAAAGGAGCTTGTGACAGATTATGATTCTGTTGCGCTGCACGGATACACGTCAGCACAGGGAGACGTGGAAACGAGAGCGGCAATAGCTGAATTTTTGAACAACACACACGGCACACATTTTAATGCGGACAACCTTTACATGACAATGGGAGCAGCGGCATCGCTGTCAATCTGCTTTAGGGCATTGACAAGTGATGCATATGATGAGTTTATTACCATAGCGCCATATTTCCCGGAGTACAAGGTATTTGTGAATGCAGCAGGAGCAAGGCTTGTAGAGGTGCCTGCAGACACAGAGCATTTTCAGATAGATTTTGAGGCTCTTGAGGAGAGAATCAATGCGCACACCAGAGGTGTCATAATCAATTCACCAAACAACCCATCCGGCACAGTCTATTCTGAGGAGACCATCAAAAAGCTCTCAGACCTCCTTGAGAAAAAGTCTAAGGAGATAGGAAGACCGATATTCATTATCGCAGATGAGCCGTACAGGGAGATAGTCTACGACGGAATCAAGGTACCGTTTGTGACCAAATATTACGACAACACACTGGTATGCTACTCATACAGCAAGTCACTTTCGCTGCCGGGAGAGAGAATAGGATACGTCCTCGTGCCTGATGAGGTGTACGATAAGGCAGAGCTGTATGCAGCAGTCTGTGGTGCGGGAAGAGCACTCGGCTACGTGTGTGCACCAAGCCTGTTCCAGAAGATGATAGTAAAATGCCAGGGGGCAACCGGTGATATCAATGCCTACAAAGAAAACAGAGACCTTCTGTACGAGGGACTCACAAGGATAGGCTATCACTGCTTCAAGCCGGACGGAGCCTTTTATATGTTTGTAAAGGCACTCGAGGATGACAGCAATGCATTCTGCGAGAAGGCAAAGGAGGAGGATGTGCTCATAGTAGCAGCAGACGGCTTCGGCTGTCCGGGCTGGGTGAGAATATCATACTGTGTGGATAGGGAAATGATAAAGCGCTCCATGCCTGCATTTGAAAAGATATACAAAAAATATAATAAATAATAGTTGATTATAACGAATAAAAAATGCACAAATCCCGAAAATTATCTAAAACTGTACAGCTTTCGGCATTTTTAATGTATACTTTTTACAAAATCTGTGGAAAAGGGCTCTGTGTGACCGTTGTGTGACCAAAGAGGTGTATAATCTTATTCAAGAGGAAAACGTATAAATAAAATATGAGGATAAGAACGCGTGCTTTGAGATAAGGAGCCGGAATATGATAGATTATCACAGAGCATACATAGGGACGAAAATGGAATTAAAGCCAGAAACATTTAAAGGGATAATGTTCAAGGTAAAGAGATCGGAAAAAATTTTTAAAAAAATTTAAAAAAGTACTTGCATTATTCGTTTGACCATGATATTATAATACACGGTTCGTTGGTCAAGCGGTTAAGACGCCGCCCTCTCACGGCGGAAACACGGGTTCGATTCCCGTACGGACTGCTAAGTATTTAAAGCCGGTACATTCATGGAAACATGATGTACCGGCTTTTTTCGTTGTATATATTCATATGAGGCAGAGCTATTTATGAGCAGCTGCAGCTACTGCATGCTTTTATTATAAAAGTATGGTATAACATGAAAATTTCTCAATAAGGAAATCTGCCCTTGCAATATACCCTACCTGGGTATATAATGCTCTTAAAGAGAAATACCCATAAGGGGTATGGTTAGACATGTGAAACAAATGCATAATGCGGAATAAAGAACAAATGGAGGTACCCATGGCAGAAAAAGAAACCAAATGCTCTTGCTGCAACCGCAAAAAAGAGCGGTCAGAGAAGGAATATAAGGATCTCATCAACAGACTTAGCCGTATAGAGGGACAGATCCGTGGAATCAAGCGTATGCTGGATGAGGATTGCTACTGCCCTGACATCATCACACAGGTGGCGGCCGCAAATGCCGCGCTCAACAGCTTCAATAAAGTCCTTTTGGCCAATCATATAAAGACGTGTGTGGCAGATGACATAAGAGCCGGCAAGGATGAGACAATAGATGAGCTTTTGAACACACTGCAGAAGCTTATGAAGTAGTATTATAAGAAGGCGGGTATAAAAATGAGTACAATAATCACAATATTAATAATAGCAATAATTGCCGCTCTGGTGATTGTGGGCTTAAAGGAGACAATAAAGCATTCAAAGGGCGAGGGCGCCTGCTGTGGCGGTGGAGCCATGAAGGAGGACGAGGAAGCCACAGTACAGCTTACAGGCGAGATAGTCACAAGAGCAGATGTGCACATAGACGGAATGCACTGCATGAACTGCAAGAACTCAGTCACACGCTCACTTCAGAAGATGAGCGGAGTATCGGCAGATGTGGATTTAAAGCATGGCGTGGCACATGTTGAGGCAACCAGAGAGCTAAGCGATGAGGAAATCACATTTGCCATAGAAAGACTGGATTTCAAGGTGACAGGAATTGAGAGATTTTAGAAAAGGCTTCTGAATAGTTAGATTCGAATAGTAGAAAGAAGGAAATACAGACAGTATGAAGCAATATACAGTTACAGGAATGAGCTGTGCGGCATGCTCTGCCAGAGTGGAAAAGGCGGTCTCTAAGGTTGATGGTGTGACGAGCTGCTCTGTCAGCCTTTTGACCAACTCGATGGGAGTCGAGGGAAGCGCGACAGATGCGCAGATAGTGGAGGCGGTAGAGCAGGCGGGCTATGGAGCGAGTCCCAAAGGCACAGCAACAGAATCAGAAAATGACAAAGCGAATAACAGCTTAGAGCAGCTAAAGGCAGCGCAGGATGCGCTTGTAGACAGGGAGACACCGAAGCTTGTAAACAGGCTTATAGCATCGCTCATATTCTTAGTTGTTCTTATGTATTTTTCCATGGGACATATGATGTGGGGCTGGCCGTTGCCTGAGTTTTTCAATGGAAACCATGTGGCTATGGGGCTTTTGCAGCTTCTGCTTACAGTGGCGGTAATGGTCATAAACCAGAAGTTTTTTATCAGTGGCTTTAAGGGCTTGATTCACGGTGCTCCCAACATGGATACGCTTGTTGCGCTTGGATCTGCGGCATCGTTTGGATACAGCGTGTATGCACTTTTTGCCATGACAGCTGCGCAGGTGAATGGCGATATTGATGCGGTCATGTCATATATGCATGAGTTTTATTTTGAATCCGCAGCCATGATTTTGGCACTGATTACTGTCGGAAAAATGCTTGAAGCGCACTCAAAGGGCAAAACAACAGACGCTTTAAAGAGCCTGATGCAGCTTGCCCCAAAGACAGCAACCGTTGTAAGGGATGGCGTGGAGCAGGAAATTTCTGTGGATGCAGTGAAAAAGGGCGATATTTTCGTGGTCAGACCCGGGGAAAATATCCCTGTGGACGGTGAAATAATAGATGGAACAACCGCTGTCAACGAATCGGCACTCACAGGAGAGAGCATCCCTGTGGATAAGCAGCCGAAAGATGCAGTAAGCGCTGCCACAGTGAACCAGTCAGGCTTTATAAAATGCCGCGCAACGAGAGTAGGCGAAGACACCACACTCTCACAGATTATACAGATGGTTTCTGATGCCGCAGCGACAAAGGCACCTATTGCAAAAATCGCTGACAGGGTATCGGGAGTATTTGTGCCGGCGGTTATTACAATTGCAATCATTACAATAATAGCATGGCTTATAGCCGGTGAGACCGTGGGTTTTGCGCTTGCCAGAGGCATTTCGGTGCTTGTGATAAGCTGTCCGTGTGCACTTGGACTGGCAACTCCTGTTGCGATAATGGTAGGAAATGGCAAGGGCGCAAAGAGCGGTATACTCTTCAAGACAGCGGCAAGCCTTGAGGCAACAGGTCGCACACAGATTGTGGCGCTTGATAAGACAGGCACCATAACATGCGGTGAGCCGAAGGTGACGGATATCGTGCCGGATGAGACATTTTTTGAGGAAATCGGCAATCATGCCGGAGCGCTTCTTGCAATAGCCGCATCAGTCGAGGCCAAGAGCGAGCATCCGCTTGCAAAAGCCATTATGGAGCGCGCTAAAACGGATGAAATCGCTGTTGCAGAGGTGACGGATTTTAGCGCTGTTGTAGGAAATGGTCTGACTGCAATACTTGCAGGCAAAATGATAAAAGCGGGAAATCTTGCTTTTGTCAGCAAATTTGTGAAAGTGTCAGATGATATGCGTGCGAAAGCTGTCGAATTTTCAAAGGAAGGAAAAACTCCTCTGTTCTTTGCCTCAGATGACAGGCTTTGCGGTATCATAGCCGTTGCAGATACAATAAAGGAGGACAGTCCGGAAGCTGTCAGACAGCTTAAAAATATGGGTATCAGAGTTGTTATGCTCACCGGTGACAACGAGCAGACTGCCAATGCCATTGGAAAGCAGGCGGGAGTGGACGAAGTCATCGCAGGTGTGCTTCCGGATGGTAAGGAGGCTGTCATAAGGAAGCTAAAAAAACAGGGCAGGGTAGCCATGGTTGGTGATGGAATCAATGATGCACCGGCACTCACACGTGCGGATATGGGAATTGCAATCGGCGCGGGAAGTGATGTGGCAATAGATGCAGCGGATGTTGTCCTGATGAAGAGCCGCCTGATAGATGTACCGGCAGCAGTGCGGTTAAGCCGTGCTACATTGACAAATATACACGAAAATCTGTTCTGGGCATTTTTCTATAATGTAATAGGTATTCCACTTGCGGCCGGTTTGTGGTATCCTTTATTAGGATGGAAGCTAAATCCGATGTTTGGAGCGGCGGCGATGAGCCTGTCGAGCTTCTGCGTTGTTACCAATGCCCTGCGGCTGAATCTGTGCAGGGTGTATGATCCTAAGCATGACAGAAAAGCAACACCAGATAGAAAAAACAAAACAAATAAACCAAATGAAAGTGAGGAAAAATCAATGACAAAGACAATGAATATCGAAGGAATGATGTGCGGCCACTGCGAGGCAAGAGTAAAGAAGGCACTCGAGGCGCTTGATGCAGTTAGTGAGGCAGCAGTAAGCCATGAGAGCGGAACTGCAGTAGTGACATTAAGCTCTGACATTTCCGATGAGAAATTAAAGGAGACTGTAGAGGCGGAGGACTACAAGGTTACATCCATTCAGTAATCAGTCAGACAGCATAACAATATGAAGAAATATATAGCATTGGTATTGGCTGCAGTGCTGGTGCTTGGGATTTTTACAGGATGTGGTAACAAGGGCAACAAGGAGACAGAATCACAGACGGATGAGAAAGCCACTGAGTCGGTGAATTCTGCAGAAAATAATACTGAGGACAGTACGAAAAGCAGTACAGAAAATCAGAATGTGGCTGACACAGAGCAGCTCACCACAGAAAACGGACAGGAGAGCTCAGTTCTTGCCTGTCCGTCAGTAAACGGTAAGCTGCATGTGGAGGGCAGCAAGCTCGTTGATCAAAATAACAACGAGGTGCAGCTTCGCGGAGTCAGCACACACGGTCTTGCGTGGTATCCACAGTATGTGACCAATGATTGCTTTGCCACGCTGAAAAGCTTTGGCGCAAACGTAGTGAGGCTCGCCATGTACACCTACGAAAGCGGTGGCTACTGCACAGACGGTGACAGGCAGCAGCTTGAGACACTTGTGCAAAACGGAGTGCAGTACGCGTTCAACAACGACATGTATGTCATCATCGACTGGCATGTGCTAAACGAGGGCAACCCAAACCGCTACAGTGATGTGGCAAAGACATTTTTTGCCAAAATGGCACAGCAGTATGCCTCATACAACAACGTGATTTACGAGATTTGCAATGAGCCGTGCAAAGGTGCGACCTGGGGAGATGTGAAGTTTTATGCCAGCGAGGTCATTCCGTCAATCAGAAGCTACGACAAGGATGCAGTCATACTGATAGGCACACCTAACTGGAGCCAGGATGTGGATGAGGCAGTCAAGGACCCTGTCACAGGCTATGATAATATCATGTATACACTGCATTTCTATGCCGAAACCCACAAGGAGGACTTGCAAAACAAGCTAAAATCGGCGGCAGACGCCGGACTGCCGATATTTGTATCAGAGTTTGGCATCTGCAGCGCCGACGGAAACGGTCAGGTGGACATAGATTCCGCAAACAGCTGGATCAGCCTGCTCGACAGCTACGGCATCAGCTATGTGTGCTGGAATCTGTCCAATAAGGACGAAAAATCAGCGCTTCTAACACCTGCCTGCGATAAGACAAGCGGCTTTACCTATGAGGATCTAAGCGATGAGGGCAAGTGGCTGTACGGTGTGCTCACAAGTCATGTGACACAGGTCTTGAATTAACGAAAAGCCTCAGATGTACGGAAAACGGCGTACCTGGCAATGCAGGGATAGAAGCATCCATGCACTCAGCCGGCATGCACATGAGGCAGATGCAGATACTTCTCTCTGGTGGCAAGTCCGCCGCGGATATGGCGCTCGGACTTGTTGATATCGAGAATGTGACGCGCTTTTGCGGCAAGCTCCGGGTCTATGCGAAGCAGCCTGTCAGCATCCGTGATATCCTTGTGCACAGTGGATTTGCTGATGCCAAACTGCTTTGCAGCCTGACGCACCGTGGCATTGTTTTCAACTATGTAGTTGGCGATTTCCACCGCCCTTGTCTCAATATATGATTTCAAAAAATACTCCTGCATATTCTGTTGTTACAGTTTATGCGGGAGTATTTTTAATATTACACACAGGTTGTAATTCTATTTACGCTTTTCGTAATAAAATAAGAAAACGGTTTCTTAACCGCAGGAAAGATGTATCTTAAGTGAATTAAGCGTATGCGGATGCGATGAGCTCAATACATTTATCGTATCCAAGCACAGAGCTGTTTAGCACTAGGTCATAATTTTTTCTGTTGCCCCATTCCTTGTCGGTAAAGTAGCGGTAATTTACAGAGCGCTTCTTATCGACATCCTTTAGCAGCTTTTTGACCTCGTCATCGCTCTTTTGGTAGAGCTTTTTTATTCTTGCAGCCTTCTCAGGCTTATTTCCCTCTATAAAAACATTCAGCACATCATCCCTGTCAGAAAGAATGTAGTCTGCGCAACGTCCCACAATAACGCATGGCTCTTTTTGCGCAATATCCTTGATGAGCTTCTGCTGGATATTGAAAATCTGGTCGGAAAGAGAAACTCCTGTGATGTCGCGCCCCACAAATGCATATGAAAAAATGCTTCCGGCAGGTGCATATTCACCCTGGTTTGCGACAATCTGCTCAGAGATACCGAGCTCCTTTGCCACATGCTCAATTATTTTTTTATCATAAAACTCAATGCCGCATTTTTGAGCAATCTGCTCTCCGATAAAGCGACCGCCACTGCCAAACTCTCGGCTTATAGTGATTATTTTAAAACTCATGATGAAACCTCCCAGCCTATAAAAGTGTTTATAACTCATTATAACGTAATTGCACATAAAATCAAAACATAAATTTAACAAAATCGCTTGCAGATAAGCACTCCGTAATCTATAATGACATAAGAAAACATGTTGCTTTTAAGTAATCAATGAGATGGCAGCAGATAACATATGTTATGTTTTTGTTATTGTTTACACCACAGTGTGGCAAACAGCAATTACGTGACGTTTCAAAGATTGTAAAACAGCAGCATAGCGAATAAACAATTAGGAGGAAAACATGGATCAGGAAAAGGTCATAGTCATAGACTTTGGTGGTCAGTACAATCAGCTTGTTGCGCGCCGTGTCCGCGAGTGCAACGTGTACTGTGAGATTTACTCATACAAAATAGACATTGAGAAAATCAAAGAAATGAATCCAAAGGGCATCATCCTTACAGGAGGTCCAAACAGCTGTTATGAAGAGGATTCTCCATCATACCGGAAAGAGCTGTTTGAGCTGGGAATACCGGTGCTTGGCATCTGCTACGGTGCACAGCTTATGATGCATAAATTAGGCGGAAAGGTAATCACACCGGAGGTTGGAGAGTATGGAAAGACAGAAATCACATATTCTGCAAACGGCGTGATGTTCAAGGATCTGCCATCAGAATCAGTATGCTGGATGAGTCATTTCGACAGAATTGCAGAGGCTGCACCGGGTTTTGAGGTAGTTGCGCACACTGCAGACTGTCCAATAGCCGCAACACAGAATGTTGAGAAGAAATTATATGCAGTACAGTTCCATCCGGAGGTACTTCACACCAAGAACGGAACACAGATGATTTACAATTTCGTCCGTGGCGTATGTGGATGTGCAGGCACATGGAAGATGGATTCATTCGTCAAAAACACAATCGACGAAATCAGAGAGCAGGTCGGTGACGGCAAAGTGCTCCTTGCACTTTCGGGTGGAGTAGACTCATCAGTGCTCGCAGCACTCCTTGCCAAGGCAATAGGCAAGCAGCTCACCTGCGTATTCGTAGACCACGGACTTCTCCGCAAGAACGAGGGCGATGAGGTAGAGGGCGTATTCGGCAAAGGCGGTTCGTTCGACATCAACTTTGTCCGCGTCAACGCACAGGAGCGCTACTACAGCAAGCTTGCAGGCGTTACAGAGCCTGAGCGCAAGCGTAAAATCATCGGTGAGGAATTCATCCGTGTATTCGAGGAAGAAGCCAAGAAAATCGGAAAGGTTGACTTCCTTGCGCAGGGAACCATCTATCCGGACGTAGTGGAGAGTGGACTCGGCGGAGAATCTGCAGTCATCAAATCACACCACAACGTAGGAGGTCTCCCGGAGCATGTCGATTTCAAGGATATCGTGGAGCCACTCAGAAATCTCTTCAAGGACGAGGTACGCAAGGTCGGACTGGAGCTCGGATTACCTGACTATCTCGTATTCCGTCAGCCATTCCCAGGCCCAGGCCTTGGAATCCGTATCATCGGCGAAGTCACAGCCGAAAAGGTACGCATTGTCCAGGATGCAGACTGGATTTACAGAAGCGAAGTGGAAAAGGCAGCAAAAGAGTACAAAGAGGCCCACGGCGAGGAACCATCATGGATGCCAAACCAGTACTTTGCAGCCCTTACCAACATGCGTTCAGTAGGTGTCATGGGTGATGAGAGAACATATGATTATGCCGTTGCAGTCCGTGCAGTCCGCACCGTGGACTTCATGACAGCCGAAGCAGCCGAGATACCGTTTGAGGTACTTCAGACAGTGATGAGCAGAATTATAAATGAGGTAAAGGGAGTCAATAGAGTATTCTATGATTTGACCAGTAAGCCACCGGGAACTATTGAGTTTGAATAACGGACTAAAATGCCGAAAGCCTGTATTTATGCGGG
>OHJI01000225.1_pt1 | contig 31454 bp, 23 predicted proteins | sample 1568571 | NCBI WGS metagenome assembly OHJI01 (sample SAMEA3879583, study PRJEB24766) | human gut metagenome | biome: human-associated habitat; feature: feces | place: USA | collected 1985/1987
AAGGCGAGCAGAAACTCGTGGTGAAAGTCGCAGACAGCAGCGACAAGTCATTCCAGCCGAGGGGCAAGCAGGTGCTTTCGCCTAAAGGAATCTGGTACACTCCGGTTTCCGGAATATGGCAGAGCGTATGGCTGGAGACAGTGCCGGAAACACGCTTCCTGAGCTATGAAGCCGTAGCCGACATTGACACGAAATCATTGACGGTCAAGACATTGACAAAAGGAACAGCCGAAGGCGACATCATATTGGCAGAAGTGCTGGAGGGCGGCGTCGGATACTCTCCTGAGAAGCCGGCCGAAAAGGTCATCGCAAGCGCTAAAGCAGCTGAAGGCAAGGCGGTTACAGTCACATTGCCGGAAGTCAAGACCTGGTCTCCTGATTCCCCGTACCTTTATGGACTGCGCCTTTTAGTAATTCGTGGCGGCAAGGTTCTGGACCGGGTGGAAGGCTATGCGGCAATGAGGGAAATTTCCGTGGTCACTGACTCGCACAACTACAAGAGAATGGCATTGAACGGAAAGCCTCTGTTCCAGTTCGGCCCGCTCGACCAGGGCTGGTGGCCTGACGGACTCTACACAGCTCCGACCGACGAGGCATTGAGATACGACATCGTCAAGACCAAAGAACTGGGCTTCAACATGATACGCAAGCACATCAAGATAGAGCCTGCAAGATGGTACTTCCACTGTGACCAGCTCGGAATGATGGTATGGCAGGATATGCCGAGTATCGCGGACAACTCCACCAACAAGTGGGCCTATAATAATTGGGACCAGGGCACAGACACACCTGTACCTGACGAATGGAAAAAGAACTACTATAAGGAGTGGACCGAGATCATCGGGGCCAGACGCTGCTTCCCTTGTATAGTCGTATGGGTTCCTTTCAATGAGGCCTGGGGACAGTTCGATACAGAGAAAGTCGCTGAATACACCAAGGAACTCGACCCTACCAGACTTGTGAACTCAGCTTCAGGCGGAAACCACAGAAAATGCGGTGACATCCTCGACGAGCACAGATATCCGGGTCCTAAACAGCGTTTCTTCGACAGCAATTACGTCACTGTCCTCGGAGAATACGGCGGAATCGGCCTTCCTCTCGAAGGCCATCTGTGGCAGAAAGACCGCAACTGGGGCTATGTACAGTACAAGAACTCAGATGAGGTTACAGATGTTTACGTGGAATATGCGCGCGACCTGGAAGAAATGGTCAGAAGCGGTTTCAGCGCAGCAGTCTATACACAGACTACTGACGTGGAAGGCGAGGTGAACGGCTTTATGACTTACGACCGCAAAGTCCTGAAAATGGATGAGGCGAGAGTAAGGAAAGCGAACCTTTCAGTAATCGAATCCATGGAAAAGTAACTTTTCCTCACAAACAGACAAAATATGATAAAGTTGCAGACCCCGGTGGATATTCCGGAAAGCAAGATAAAAATCAGTTTCGATGACAGCATCCTGCTGCTCGGCAGTTGTTTTTCCGACAATATCGGCCTCATAATGAAGAACATGGGGTTCCGGGCCTGCACCAATCCTTTTGGAACATTGTACAATCCAGTTTCCGTCTGCAATGCAGTTCGGAGGCTGGATTCTGCTGTTCCTTTCGGCGAAGACGAGTGCGTGCAGATGGGCGCCGGATCGCAGCTGGTCTGTTCATTCAGCCACCACACCGCGGCCGCAAGGGCGACAAGCGCAGAGTTTCTTGTCAATGCGAATGAATCCCTTGCCGAAGCATCGGCCTTCTTCCGCGAGGCATCCACGATAATCATCACGCTCGGCACGGCCTGGACCTTCCGGTTCAATGCCACAGGCGAGATCGTGTCCAATTGCCTGAAACGGGATGCCAAAGAATTCACCCGCGAAAGGCTCTCGCTGAAGACCTGTTCGGTACTGCTCAATTCTCTTGTCGGGAAGTATCCACAGAAGCGTTTCATATTCACAGTCAGCCCCATACGGCATCTCAAAGACGGTGCGCACGGCAACCAGATCAGCAAAAGCACCCTGCTTATGGCCGTGGAATCGGTAGTAGAGAATCATCCGGACCAATGCGCGTACTTCCCTGCTTATGAGATCATGATGGACGAGCTGAGGGACTACCGTTTCTATGCAGAAGACATGGTGCACCCGTCCCAGCAGGCCGTAAACTATATATGGGAAAGATTCTGCGATTTCGCATTGCCCGAAACTGAACGGGCCACACTGGAAAAGAACAGGAAAGCATTTCTGCAATCGCAGCATAGAATCATTACGAAACCGCAAAATACTGACAAATAGATGTTTACAGTTATCGGCTGCATGTTCGGAGGCATTGCCTTCGGATGGCTCCTGAGAAAACGGGACTGTCAATGGATTTCCAAGGCGACGACCTTGCTCATATGGATTCTGCTGTTCCTGCTCGGCGTGGAAGTCGGCGGTAACAAGAAGATCATATCCGCATTGCCCTCACTCGGACTGGATGCAGTCGTGATTGCGACGCTGTGCACGGCAGGAAGCTGCGTTTTCGCATGGATTCTGTGGCAATATATAAGCAGGAGGAAATCGAGATGAAAGGCAGCCTTGTCATTATCAGTTTCTTCATCATCGGCATTGCCGCAGGACTGTCCGGCCTGATACCCTCAGGCCTATCTGAGGGCAATCTTACGTTCTATGCCCTCTGTGCCCTGCTTTACTGCGTGGGTGCGGGAGTGGGAAGCGACAACAGTTTCATATCCAAGTTCAAGACTCTGGATCTGCGGATGTCGCTGCTTCCGGTCGGTACGCTTCTCGGTACATTGGCAGGAGCACTTGCCGCCGCTCTCCTGCTGCATAGACGCAGTGCAACAGACTGTCTGGCAGTCGGTTCAGGCTTCGGATACTATTCATTGTCCAGTATCTTCATTACAGAGTACAAGGGAGCGGAACTCGGTACCATCGCATTGCTCTCGAACATTGTCCGGGAGATGTTCACATTGCTCCTGTCGCCGCTGCTGGTAAAAGTGGCAGGGCCATTGGCTCCGATCGCCGCAGGCGGAGTGACTTCGATGGACACGACATTGCCTATCATCATGGACTCTTCCGGCAGGCAATATGCTGTGGTTTCGCTGTTCCACGGCTTTGTGCTCGAGTTTTCAATACCGTTCATCGTCACCTTCTGGTGCACCCTATAGAGGTCTCAAAGGTCTGAAAATCCAAGTTGTAGCGGGAAACTTGACTTTATTTCCTATCTTTGTGGTAGCAACAGAGAACTCCCGCTACATCATGAAAGAAGACCAGATACTCATAGAACAGCTGAATGCCTCGTCTATTGAGGCGTTTTCGGCGTTGTATGACAAGTATGCGGGAATGGTCTTCAATTTCACCCACGCCATCCTTAAAGACACTTACCTTTCCGAAGACATCACGCAGTCCTGCTTCGCCCTGATGTGGATTCGCAGGACCTCGATTTCCCCTGACGGAAACGTGCCGGCATGGCTTTATGTCGTGGCCCGCAATGCTGTGTTCAAGGAACTGCGCAGACAGGTGACCGCATCGAAATACATTGACTATGTGTCGAATAGCGACGCTGCCAGACAGGAAGAGTTCGAGACTGGAGACACGGCCGTCATATTGGCGGAAGCTGAAGCTGCAATCGCCTCCCTGCCTGAATCCAGACGAATGATTTACAAGATGCGCTTTATCGAAGGGCTGTCCGTCCACGAAATAAGCGAACGTCTGGACATTTCTCCCAAAACCGTGGAAACCCAGATAGCAAGGGCGAAAAACGCTATCCGTCAGAGGATTTCAGAGCTTCTGATGCTGGCGGTAATCTTAAGTTGAGCAAAATTTTATAATTTTTTCAATTTTCTTGTAAGGTTTTATGGATTCTGTGGATACATATAGCAAAACCACAGAATATGGAAACCGAAAGATTTCATTCACTGATTGAAAAATACCTTTCCGGAAAGACTACAGCCGAAGAAAATGCGAAGCTCCGCGCCATGATGGACGAGGAGGATGCCGCGCAGGCTTTCGACGAATACGCATTTTCCCAATGGCAGAACGCAGGTATCGGAATGTCCGGCATCCAGAAGGAGAGAATCCGCAGAAAACTGCTTATCGGAATCAAGGCACAGAAGAAGCTGCTGTTCAGAAGAATATTCAAGTGGACTGCGGCGGCTGCCGTGGTCGTCATAGCTGTCGTTACAGGATTCGTGGCAGGCAAGGGCAGAGAGGCCGAGGCCAATGTCTTTGAGTGCATCGCCGCGAACGGTCAGAAAAGCACGATTTCACTCCCGGACGGGACCAAGGTCATGCTCAACTCTGGCAGTTCGATCCGTTATGCATCTGATTTCAATGTGAAGAACCGCGACATTGACCTGAATGGCGAAGCCTATTTCGAAGTCGCCCGCAATGAAGAGATTCCGCTCGTCGTATCAGCCAGGCAGATGAAGGTCGAGGTTCTCGGAACCAAGTTCAATGTCAGGGCATACAATTCTGAACCTGAGATAGTTACGACATTGGTCGAAGGCTGCGTGAAGGCGACTGCAGACGGCAGGGAAATGATCATGAAGCCGGCAGAGGAAATAAGCTACAATGTAAAAAGCGGCGAGATGAGGAAATATGACGCGCCGAACAAAAACCACCTCATCCCTTGGCGTGACAATGAACTCTTCTTCAACAATAACAACCTCAAGGAGATAGGAGCAATTCTCGAGAGAATGTACAATGTCAATGTCATCTTCGAGGACGAAAGCGTGACGGCTTACTCCTACACGGGACTTGTGAGAAACAGTTCTCTGAACAATGTGCTTGACCTTATCACAGCGACATCGCCGGTGGAAGCCCAGATGTACTACAACACGATAAAGTTCAGCAGACGGCGCACGGGACGCAAATAACGCCCGAGTACCTAAGAGGCATCCTGAATACCTGACCACCATGTAAAAACAAAACAATAACACCAATAACAATAATAATGAAAGCAAAACTTTTAATCATCACGTTGTTCTTCAGCGTATTGCTGAATGCGGCACCTCTGCACGGCCAGATAAGTGTCTCATTCAAGAATGTGCCTCTTACAGAGGCCCTTGCTACATTGGAGAACGAAAGCGAGTACAGCTTCTTCTACAGTAACATGCTCCCTGACAAAGATGCGTTGGTAAGCATTGACGCGAAGGACAAGAGCATCGAGTTCATTCTCGACAACATTTTCAGCAATCTTTCCATTTCCTACGAGATCAACGGTCACCAGATTGTTTTGAGCGAGGAGAAGAAAGACATTGACAAAGATACTAAAGAAACGACCTTCAAGGCCCGCGGAACTGTCATTGACAGTACCGGAGAGCCTATAATAGGTGCAGGCGTGCTGATTGAAGGAGCAAAGGGCGGCACCATCACTGACGCCAACGGAAATTGGGAACTCATAGTACCTTCAGCCCAGACCAAGATCAGAATCAGCAGTCTCGGCTACAAGGAGCAGATCATAGTTGCCGGTTCAGCAGCTGCGAGAAAAGTGGTCCTCGCTGAAGACACTCAGATGCTCCAGGAGACCGTCGTTGTCGGCTACGGTGTCCAGAAAAAGGTCAATCTTACCGGTGCGGTGGCGATGATCAATAGTGAAGAAATGAATGCAAGACCTATTTCAAGCGTCGCTTCAGGACTTCAGGGACTTCTCCCGGGTGTGACGGTCGTAAACTCCTCATCACAGCCAGGACAGGCAAATACCACCATCAGAGTACGTGGAGTGGGAACCATCGGTAATGCCAATCCTCTGATTCTGATCGACGGTGTCGAAGGTGACATCACATCCATCAACCCGGAAGACATCGAAAGCGTTTCTGTTCTGAAAGACGCTGCGTCTTCGGCTATTTATGGAGCCAGAGCTGCGAATGGCGTCCTGCTGGTAACCACCAAAAAACTTGCGACAGGAAAAGATGCTGTCACCAGCATCAATTTCTCGGCATACGCAGGAATCCAAACTCCTACCAGACTTCCTGAGATGTGCGATGCCATCGATTTCATGACACTCGACAATGAGGCCAGAAAGAATGTCGGCAGCCCTGAAGCATGGCTGCCTGAGCATTTCGACAAAGTTCGCAACAACTCCGATCCGAACTATTTCGGAAACACCAATTGGGTGGGAGAAGTCCTCAAGAAGGTGGCACCTCAGCAGAACTATTCCCTCAGCCTGAACGGAACACTCGGAAACAGCGGTTATATGCTGTCTTACAGGTATTTCGACCAGAGCGGCCTTACCGTCGGCAACAGTACCGGCGAGCGCAGGCACAACCTCCGTTTCAAAATCAACACGAAACTTCTCGACAGAGTGACGCTGGCGTCAAATGTCGGCTACACGACCACCAAGGTGACATCTCCTGTAAGTTCACTTACAAGCGGCGGCGGTGCCATATACAATGCAATGAGAATTGCACCTAATGCTCCTCTCCGCTTCACTGACGGATCATGGGCATACGGCGGCGGCAACACCAACCCGGTAGCCACACTGTATGACGGCGGCAGGATCAAGACCGACGCCGATGAACTTTCCATAATGGAAGTCGTAAAAGTGGACCTCCTGAAAGGATGGGATGTAAGTGCCACTTATAACATCACATCATACAACGGATTGAAAGATATTCTCAAGAAGACCATCACTTTCGTCAATCCGGAAGACGGCGCGACCAATACCTATCAGTCGCCGAACTCTATCAAGAACATTGATTACAAGAACATCCAGCAGACATTCATCTTGCAGACCAATTTCGATTTCAACTTCGGTAAGCACAATCTGAGCGGAGTCGTCGGAATGTCACAGGAGTGGTACACCGGACGTTCATTCGAGGCCTCAAGAAACAACCTCAGCACAGAATATGAGCCTACGCTCAGTCTCGGAGATCCGGAGACCATGAGCAATGCCTCCGCATTCTCTTCATGGGCAATCAGATCAGGCTTCGGCCGTTTGAGCTACAACTGGAACGAAAGATATCTGCTTGAGTGCAACCTGCGTTACGACCTGTCATCACGTTTCCACAAGAATAACCGCGGAGGTCTTTTTCCTTCAGTCTCAGCCGGTTGGAGAATCACGGAAGAGAACTTCATGGCAGCAACCAGGAAGTATCTTGACAACTTGAAAATCAGGGCTTCATGGGGTATGCTCGGAAACCAGTACGTAGGCTCGTCAAACTACCCTTACCTCTCTGTCCTTCAAGCATATACTTCCGATGTTTCAATGATCGGAACGAAAGCGACGACAGGATATGTCCAGACAGTTCTTTCCAACCCGAACCTATCTTGGGAGAAAATCAAGATGCTGGACCTCGGATTGGACCTCGCGATGTTCCAGAACAGACTCACATTCACCTTCGACTGGTATGACAAGAAGACAGAAGGCATCCTTCTCAAATTCAACTATCCTGCTCAAATGGGTATGAAACCGTCAGAGCAGAACGCCGGAAAAGTAAGCAACAGAGGTTGGGAGATGGACCTGAACTGGAGAGACCAGATCGGAGACTTCTACTATGGCATCGGATTCAACCTCTCTGACGTAAAGAACAAGATTGTCGATCTCGGCGGAAACAAACCGGACCTCAGCGGCTATCAGATCAAGATGGAAGGCTACCCTATCGATGCTTTCTACGGATATGTCGCTGACGGTCTCATGACTCCTGAAGACTTCAAGATCAACAATCCAGAGACCCACACCTACAATCTCCCGAAGATTCCTGTTGTCTTGGGCTACAAATATCAGCCTGGTGACATCAAATATAAAGACATCAGCGGTCCGGACGGAGAGCCTGACGGTCGAATCATGCCGGAATATGACAGGGCAGTAATCGGAAGCAGCATTCCGCGCTATACATACAGCGTCAGGGGAAATCTCGGTTGGAAAGGCATTGATTTCAGTTTCGTCCTCCAAGGCGTAGGCAAATGCGACGGTTACCTTGAGGGGTCAGCCAGACATGCATTCCAGGACATGGCCGCTTATCCGCAGAAAGTCCACATGAAAAGATATGATGTAGTGTCCAATCCTAATCCGAAGGCACCATATCCTCGACTTACATACAACACCAAATTCAACCAGGAAACATTCTCGACATACTGGCTTGAAGATGCGTCCTACCTCAGAGTCAAGAACATACAGCTTGGCTACACCTTCCCTGAAAAATGGATGAAGAAGGCAAGGATAGATAATTTCAGAGTCTATCTCTCAGGCGACAACCTCTTCACATTCAGCAAGTTCTTCTATGCTTACGATCCTGAGACACCGGTATCGAAGGGTGGATATTACCCTCTCGTCAAGACAGTGGTATTCGGCGTAAACATCACATTCAAATAGGTAGAGCAAAATAAAAAAAGTCAGATATGAAATTCAACATACAAATATTATTGATGTCCGCAGCATTGATGCTGACTTCCTGCAACGATTCATTCCTTGACAGGATGCCACACGACAGGTTGACGGACGCAAACTTCTGGCAGACGGAACAGCACCTCCGCAGTGTAACCAACACGTTCACCAACAGTCTTGCCGGAAAGGAATGGCTCAACAAGACCGAAATCGCAGCAGACAGCGCTCCATGGGCGGTATCTACAGCATGGAGAAACATCGGCGGAGGATATTTCACTTCCGACATCTCCAACATCAATTCCGTTTGGTATGCGGCATACAGCGGTATCGGAAAGACCAACTATTTCCTCAACAACTACAACCGTGCAACCGGTGTAAAGGAAGAGGTGAGAGAAAGATATGCCGCCGAAGCATATTTCTACAGAGCCTACAACTACTGGATTCTCACAAGCTTCTTCGGCGACGTTCCGCTAATTACGGAAGAACTGAATGTCGAGTCTCCTGACGTTTACAGAGGACGAGACAAGAGAGCGGATGTAATCGACAGGATCACAAAAGACCTGGAAGACCACTACAAGGCTCTTCCTGAATACATTGCGGCAGGTTCGGCGGACTTCGGACACGTTTCGCAGACTGCGGCCCTCGCCCTCCTGAGCAGAATTTATCTTTACAATGAAAGATATGCCGATGCTGTTTCCGCATGCGAAAGGGCAATGAATTCGACATACTACAAACTCTACAATACCGGAAATCCGGAGTCCGACTACATTGACCTTTTCACATACAAAGGCAGGGCTTCCCGAAACAGCGAAAATCATGAAACAATTCTCGCGTTCGTCTACAACTATGATCTCGGCGAAACCGCAAGAACATCACACAACCTGTCAAGAGAATGCTGGGTACCTAACGACTATGCGAGATTCGTCCCTACTGCAAGCATGATAGAGTGCTATCTCACAAAGGACGGACAAATCTGGAATCCGGACAGCGCAACAAGCTACGAAGACGTATTCAAAGACAGGGACCCGCGAATGATCCAGTCCATCCTCACTCCAGGTACAAAATGGGAAGGCGGAGCAAGCGGCGACAAGCTGAATACTGACAAAACGGTCTTCACATATCCTAAATTTGACAATTCCAAGGATGGTTGCATGACTTACACGGGCTACTACATGAGAAAATATGTAGAACCCGAAACTGTCAAGTTCGTGGGACACGACGACAACGACATCATCTTCATCAGATATGCGGAAGTGCTTCTGAATTATGCAGAAGCCAAGGAACAGCTCGGAACACTTACACAGACCGACCTGGACAAGAGCATCAATCTTCTGCGCGACCGCGTCGGAATGGTCCACATGACTCTTACTCCTCCTGCAGGATCCGATATCCGCACAGAAATCAGAAGAGAGCGCCGCGTGGAACTGTTCTTCGAAGGACAAAGATACTTCGACATCATCAGATGGAAACAGGGAGACCTTCTCGGAAAGCCTCTTCTCGGAGTAAGGAAAGACTACCTCGACCAGAGCCGACTGAAAATCAGCCTGTCCAACCTCAAATGGAAGTCAGTGAACGGCAAGGATTACCTCATTCTCGAAGCGAACAGGACCTTCGACGCGGGCAAGAACTACCTCCTCCCGATTCCGTTCACACAGATGCAGATGAATCCTAACCTTGCGCCGAACAACCCGGGATGGGACTGATGAACATATAACAACAGAAACCGCACAAAATGATAAAGTTCAGACATATCATTACACTGATTGTCACTCTGACGACATTCTTCTCACTCCAGCAAGCCAATGCCGGTGAGAGGATTCGTCTGAGGGTGATGTCCATGAACATCAAGGAAGGAGCCGCATACGCCAGCCACAAGGCCGCTCCGTATGCGGAACTCATCAAAAAGTACGATCCGGACGTAGTCTGCCTACAAGAAGTGGATTACATGACCACCCGAAACGGAAAGAGAGATTTCCTCAATGAGCTCGCAGCGGCAACAGGGATGTTCCCATATTGGTGCCAGTCGTTCTCCTATCAGGGAGGCGGCTTCGGAGTGGCTCTATTGAGCAAATATCCTTTTCTCAAGGCTGAGAAAATAATAAGCACCATAAAGGGCGCGCGCGAACCTCGCAGCACCGGATGGATTTACATCTGCCTGCCTGAAGGCGGCACCGTGAGAGTCGCGACCACGCATCTTGCTCTGGAAAGTTCGGAAATCACAATTCAGAACATCGCAGATGTAAACAAGAAAATCTTCGGGCAAGACCAATTGACCCCGACCCTATTGATCGGCGATTTCAACGCAACTGAAGATAGTGATCCGATTAAATATGCAAAAATCAAGTGGCAAGAAATCGGAGTAGGGACAGGATTCACCATTCCGTCAAACAAGCCGAACAGGAAACTTGATTACGTCATGGGATTCCCGAAGAAATGGAAGTCAGAACGTTATGAAATCATTGCGAGAGCAGATCTTTCCGACCATTGTTTCGTGATGGCTGACGTAATTTATGAGGAGAATTGACATGAGAAAAGCTCTTTATACAACCCTCGTCATTGCCTTGCTCAGCAGTTGCGGCAAAAACAATGAGCCAGAACCAGTTCCACCGACACCACCAGCTGCGGAACTGCCTGAACCGCCGGCAGAGATGAATGCCAACAATGCATTCTGCGTCGATTACTTCACAGACCTCAAGGATGAAAACAGTTATTTCGTCCGCAGAGACATCGGCATAGCGAAGAATCACATCCTCGGCGAAGAAGGCAAAAAAGCTGTGATGTTCTTCTTCGACAGAATGGACTTCACCGTCGGGAAGGAGACCCCGCTTCTGAAGATATGCAAGGACAACAATGTCTGGCCACTCTTCGCACAGCAGGAGCCGAGCGGAAAGCAGACAACCAAAGGCTGCGGCATCATCACGAAAACAGCAGTTTCCGATTTCGACGGAATATATGATTCAGATGTATTCCTGAGCGGTGCCGACATTCACATTCAGACAGGAATCCCCGGCAGGACAACCATCTACACGGGCAGAATAGACAAGATCGCCCAACTGGATGTAATATTCAGCAAAAAGGGAGTGAAGCTTTCAGAAAATGCAGTCATCATCGGCCGCGTGAAGAACGGACTCGAAAAGGAACTTGAACAGAAGGTCGCCTCCAAATGTTGCCGCTCTTTCATTTCAGAAGGCAACGAAGGCTGGAGCCTCTACGTCATCTGCCCTCCGGAATACGTCTGCCGCTCCGCTGAAAGCAAGAAAACGGTAAACCTTGAGTATTACAGAATTACTATTGAAAAAATAAAGTTATGACCAAAAAACTCAGATTTGTCACAGCAGCTGTTGCACTTCTCTTCTGCATGAACAGTTTCGCAGGAGACGGCAAACTGCGCGTGATGAGCTATAATCTAAGATTCGGAGAACTCGCCTCAATGACGGACATCGGTTCCTACATCAAATCTCTTGACGCAGATATAGTTGCGCTTCAGGAATGCGATTGGGATACGCATCGTGAAAGAGCTCCGAAGCAGAACGGCGTGAAGTTCATCAATGAACTCGCTCACGAAACCGGAATGTTCGGAATCTATGGCAAGACCATCGATTACCGTGGCGGATATTACGGCATCGGACTTCTGAGCCGCTACCCTATCGTCCGCAGCGAAAGAGTCTTTCTCCCGAACATCGGAAAGAAGGAACAGAGGGCAATGCTCATAGCAGACATCCAACTTCCTGACGGTAAGATTATTACCTACATCTGCACTCACTTGGAAGTAAGTTCCTCGGAATTGAGACTTGAGCAGGTCAAATTCATCCAGAAGAAGGTGAAGAGCATAAAGAATCCAGTATTCCTGGCAGGTGACATGAATGCCGAGCCTGACAGCCCGGAAATGGCATTCCTCAGAAAAGGCTGGGATGACCTCACGAACAGGGAACTGACATACAGCACGATGAAGCCATCCATGAAGATCGACTACATCTACAGCAGAAAGGGCAATGGTGTAAAACTTCTTGAAACCAGCGTCTGCAAAGAAAAGCTCCTTTCCGACCACTTCCCTGTTATCGCAGACATTGAAATGGAATAAATAATTTATTATCAACCACATAAATCAACAAAATCATGAAAAAATCATTACTTTTCGCAGCAGCACTTACCATGTTGTTCGCCAGCTGCGACAAAAACGATGACAACAAGAAAGAACTTGATGCAAATTTCAAACTTGAAACAGTTCAGACTCTCGCTTATGGAGAACCTGTCGCTCTTACAGGATCCATTACCAGCAGCGCAGCCGTAACAAAGGCCGTTTTCACTGGAGCTAAAAAAGCGGCAGACGGCAGCTATAGCGTAGTCGGCGAGGCTCAGGACGGAACAGTAACAGGAACGACAGCTACCGCTGAATTCTTTGCAGACTCGAAAGAAATCAATGCCATCGAGGTAGTTCTTTCCAACGGCAGTGCATCCAAGACATTCTACTTCGACACTCCTAAAGTAACTGGAGAGCCTAAGGGTGACGTATGGTTCAACGACGCAGTAGCGCTTTATCCGGACAACAAGGTTGAGAACAACGAGAACACCCCGGATAAATACCCGGACCCGAATACAGGCGCCGGATCCGACACCAAATCGTTCTTCTCAATGCACGGAGTCAAGGTGAACGGCAAGATAGAGCACGTTCTCAGCCTCAACGATGTTCTCCAGGTTGACGGAAAAGACGTCAGCTTCTGCTTTGCCAATGTTCTAAAAAAGACTACACTTATCAAACCTAATGAGACTGGTATAATAGGAAGTCAGAGAGGTTATACATTCTGTACTGCTGACAAACTCAGTGCAGGAACTGTGGGACGCCAGTGCGACGTTTACCAATATGGAAACCATACACTCGACAAGACTAAGGCTGAAACGGATAAAGTTTTCAAAATGCAGTATATCAGAGGCAGTTGGGGCTGGGGCGAGAAAGAAGAACTTTTCAAGGCAGTTGACGCAATTTTCTTCAAGCTCAAGAATCCGACAACAAATCTCGAAAAGATCAAGGCTTTCTACGCTCTCGGAGAAATTCAGAGAAAACTTGACAACTCTACTCTTGGTGAAACGGATCCAGAAAAAGTCACCAATATAGGTGGCAGCGGTCTTCTCCGCAAATTGCTCAATGCCGGAGATACCAGTAAGGATAAGATTAAGGAGAATTATCGCGCCGGTGACTACATCATCTTCCGTTCAGAAAGAAAGAAGGAAGGGGAAGCAAATCCACGCTACTACTATGGAATCATGCAAATCCAGCAGTTTGAGGGTGATGACACAGTAAGGGAAACTAATGCAAATGGCCATGAATACCTCCCTGTAGAGGCAGCCGAGGCGCTCTTCATGAAACCAGTCTACCTCGACATCAAGACCCAGTGCGAAATCGCAGAATAATCTGCAGGCACAATTAAGGTGGGGAGGACTGACCTTCTCCCCATCTTCCAAGTAATACTAAAATCTAAATAATCCGGTTCAGCAATGAAAAAAATCATTGGAATTATAGCTTCATTTGCAATTCTGCCGTTTGCCCTTTCCTGCAGCAGCGGGAAGGATGCAGGGGACAACATCGTCAAAGCATCTGAAGGCGTGTTCGAAAGAACGATGGGAAAACTCGAAAATGTTTCAATTCAGACAAGTCCGAAGACCGCAGAGGGACTGGACATGTATGAAATCGAAGCGACAGGCGGCCACCTCACGCTCAAGGGCAGCAGCCCGAGCGCAATCTGCTACGCGATGGACAAATACCTTCGCGACGCCTGCGGGTCAATGATTTGCTGGAGCGGAAGCAAGCTGGACATTCCCAATGCTTGGCCGGATTGGAAAGAAGAAGCAGTTTCCCCTTACGGACTGCGTTATTTCCTGAATGTCTGCACATTCGGGTACACAGCACCATACTGGAACTGGGACAGATGGTCTCAGGAAATCGACTGGATGGCCCTCCACGGAGTGAACATGCCGCTGGCAAGCGTGGCAGCAGAAGCCATCGCAAAACGGGTATGGCTGCAGCTCGGTCTGGAGTCTGACGAAATCGACCGGTTCTTCACGGGAGCAGCTCACTTGCCGTGGCACAGGATGGGCAACCTGAACAGCTTCGACGGCCCGCTCAATGACAACTGGCACAAATCGCAGGTCAAGCTCCAGCACAAGATACTCGACAGGATGAGAGAACTCGGAATGGAACCGGTCGCACCTGCATTTGCAGGATTCATCCCGCCCGCATTGATGAAAAAACATCCTGAAATCCAGGCGAGACAGCTCACCTGGGGAGGATTCCCGATTGAGGACAATGCCTGCGTGCTCTCCCCTGACTCACCATGGTTCAACAAAATCGGAAAACTTTTCGTACAGGAGTGGGAAAAAGAATTTGGCAAGGCAAGATATTGGCTTTCAGATAGTTTCAATGAAATGAAACTGCCTGTAGAGGAAGGGGATACCGCAGGAAAGCACAAACTTCTCGCCGACTACGGAAAATCCATCTACAGTTCGATCACCGCCGGCGACCCTGATGCCATCTGGGTTACACAAGGCTGGACATTCGGCTACCAGCACGATTTCTGGGATCCGGAAAGCCTCAAGGCAATGCTCTCAGAAGTTCCGGACGACAGGATGATAATCATCGACCTCGGCAATGACTATCCTAAATGGGTATGGCACACCGAGCAGACATGGAAAGTCCAGCAGGGCTTCCACGGAAAGAAATGGATATACAGCTATGTGCCGAATTTCGGAGGAAAAGTCCTCCCGACCGGTGACCTGGACATGTACGCCACAGCATCGGCAGAAGCGCTTGCCTCAGAATATGCGGACAATCTTGTCGGCTTCGGCAGCGCCCCGGAAGGCCTTGAGAACAATGAAGTAGTCTATGAACTGCTTGCCGACATGGGCTGGACGAAAGACAGCATTGACATTGACCGCTGGCTGGAAGGCTACTATCGCGCACGCTATGGATTCAGCGACGAAAGAATGAGGGAAGCTTGGAAACTATTGCACAAATCCGTATATAGTTCACTATATTCATACCCGCGTTTCACCTGGCAGACGGTAGTGCCTGACCAGAGGAGAAAGAGCCGCCACGACATCAATGATGACTTCGGAAAGGCAGTGGAAATATTCCTGAGCCTTTCAGACAAATGCAAGGACTCCCCTCTCTATTTCAATGATGCCATAGAATTCGCATCTTTGTGGCTGGGCGAACTCGCTGACAGACATTATGAAAAGGCCCTGAAGCTCGGACGCAATGAAAAAGGCAGGGAAGAATTAAGAAAGACCGTCGCCATACTCTCCGACGTGGACCGCCTGCTCGCATCCCATCCTCTCCACAGGCTAGACAGATGGATTGCTGACGCAAGAAATGAAGGCAGCAGCATCGAAAAGGATCATAGGGAGGCCAATGCCAAGAGGCTCATCACCACATGGGGAGGATGGCAGGAGGACTACGCGGCGAGATTCTGGTCCGGACTCATAAAGGACTATTACATTCCGCGGATTGAAATCCATTTCTCCGAAAAGCCGGAGATGATGGAAGAATGGAAAGAGGAATGGATCAACACCCCTTATCACAGCAATACGAAACCATTTGACTCTCCTCTGGAGGTCGCAAAAGAACTCATAGCAAATGAAAAGTAGCACATCCGGGATGGCGTGGATATCACGCGCAGCCATCATTTTCACGACATTGACATTTGTCGCTTCAGCTCTTGTCGGCTGCGGCACGGACAAGGCGACACAGACCGTATTTACAGAAAAAGAACAGGTCAATGCCGTGAAAGGCCTCATTGACCGTGTCACTTCCGGCAGGTCAGCAGACTTCATCGTCCGTCTTCTTCCGGAACGTCAGGACAGTCTCGACTACTTCGAGTTCAGCGCCGAAAACGGGAAAATCATACTTGGCGGAAACAATGGAGTAAGCATCGCAAGTGCGCTCGGACAGTATCTGCGCGACTTCTGCGGATTCCACCTGAGCTGGTGCGGAAGCAATACAGTTCTCCCCGAAAGCCTGCCTCTGCCGGAGGAAAAGGTGACGAAGACTTCACCGTACAAATGGCGTTACTACCTGAACTACTGCACATTCAACTACAGCATGAGCTGGTGGGACTTCGACAGATGGCAGAAGGAAATCGACTGGATGGCATTGAACGGTATCAATATGCCGCTGGCCATCACCGGTCAGAACTCCATCTGGCGCAGGGTTTACCACAAGCTGGGCCTTACTGACAAAGACCTCGAGTCGTTCTTCAGCGGTCCTGCATATTTCAACTGGTTCTGGATGGGCAACCTGGACGGCTGGTGCGGTCCTCTGCCTCAGAGCTTCATGGAAAAGCACGAGCAGCTGCAGAAGCAGATCCTCTATCGTGAAAGGTCATTGGGCATGACTCCGATTCTGCCTTCATTTACAGGCCACGTGCCCCCTGCATTGATCGAAAAATTCCCTGACGTGAAGGCGAAGAATACGCAGTGGGTAAATTTCCCGAAAACCTATGTGCTGGACCCTTCCGAGGAAATGTTCTCCGAAATCGGAAAGCTGTTCCTCGAGACGCAGACAGAGATTTATGGTACAAACCATTATTACACAGCCGATACCTTTAATGAAAACATACCGCCGACAGATTACCCCGAATATCTGAAAGGGGTAAGCGCCAAGGTTTACCACGCGATGTCGGAGGTGGATCCGGAGGCCGTATGGGTTATGCAGGGATGGATGTTCCATCACGAAAGGCATTTCTGGCATGACCCTCAGATTCAGGCACTTCTGTCTGCTGTGCCGGATGACAAGATGCTGATTCTCGACCTGTGGAGCGAGAGATTCCCAGTTTGGAACCGTACCCATGCCTATTATGGCAAACCTTGGCTCTGGTGCATGCTACAGAACTTCGGACAGAACATAACATTGTCCGGAAACGCGACTTCCGTGGCCAACGACCCTGCTGCTGCATTGGCAGACTCAACTTCCGGAAGGATGAGCGGCATCGGCCTGACTCCGGAAGGCATCGGACACACCCCTATCATCTACGCGCTCATGCTGGAAAATGTCTGGAACGAAGGCAGGCCTGTGGACATTGACTCATTTATAAAGAATTATACGACAAACCGTTACGGCAAGCTCTCTCCTGCTGCGGTCGATGCCTGGAAGGGCATTTTCGCCACCGCGTTCGAGAACAATGTGAACAATGGCGGTCACGAGTCCATCATCTCAGGACGTCCGACCTTCGTGGAGAACCCTAAGGGCTGTACGAATACCAACAAATGTTATGAGCGGACAGACCTCGTAAAGGCCTGGGAGGCACTGTATTCATGCATTGATGAACTTTCAGGGAGCGACGGCTACAGGTACGACATCGTAGATATCACCCGTCAGGTGCTCGCCGACTATGCTTCGGTGATTCAGCAGAAGTTCGCCGCAAACTATAAGAATGGTGACATGGAGGCGTTCAAGGCCAATGCAGAGGCTTTCGATGCCCTGATTTCGGATATGGACACGCTGCTGGCCACAAGAAAGGAATTCCTGCTCGGCGTATGGCTCGAAAGTGCCAAGGCCATGGGTACAAATGCCGAAGAATCAGCGCTCTACGAGAAGAATGCACGAAATCTCCTGGGCACTTGGGGCAACAAGGACTGCAAGCTTTTCGACTATGCCTGCAAGCAGTGGTCCGGTATGATGGACGGCTATTACAGGCAGAGATGGGGTCTGTTCTTCGAGGATGTCCTCGCAAATTGGGGCCACTTCGACCAGAACGAGTTTGCCCAGAAATGCAAGGACTACGAATGGAACTGGATTTCCGACACGACATGCTTCCCTACCGAGAAGAGCGGGGACGAAATCGAGGTCGTGAAAAAACTCTGGAACAAGTACAATGCAGATTTGAGGCATGAATAATCTACAGCCAAACGGACGTCTCGCATCACTGGATGCGCTCAGGGGTTTCGACATGCTTTTCATAGCAGGTCTCGCCTACCTCATCAGAGCCATCTGCTGTCTGTTCCCTGGCGGAGAATCCTGCTGGCTGGAAGCACAGATGCACCATGTGGCATGGGACGGTCTGACACATCACGATACCATATTCCCGCTATTCATATTTATAGCGGGAGTATCGTTTCCGTTTTCCTACGCAAAGCAAGTAAGCGTCGGCAGGACCAAGGGCCAGATCTACTTGAAGGTATTCTGGAGAGCAGCCATGCTGGTATTTCTCGGCATGATATGCAACGGACTGCTGAAATTCCAGAGCGGACCGCACAGGTTTTTCAGTGTACTGGAGCGAATAGGAGTTGCCGGAATGCTGGCTTCCATTCTGTATATGAATTTCAAGCCTTGCTGGCGGATAGTCATCGCTGCATTGATCCTGGCAGCCTATGGGGCAGTCAGCTTCATTGTGGCTCCTGATGCGCCGGCAGGGACATCGCCGCACTGTGTCGAGGGCAGCATCGCCGCGTATATCGACCGGACCTTGTTCGCGGGCCGTATATACAAGGAAGGCGTCTATGAGCCTGAAGGTCTGCTGAGTACGTTCCCGGCTGTAGTTACGGCAATGCTGGGAAACTTCACCGGCGAATATCTGCGGCTCAGCAAGCACAGCGGAAACAAGAAGTGCCTGTATATGCTCGCAGCAGCTGTGGTCATGACTGTCATCGGACTGGTCTGGTCACATTGGCTTCCACTGAACAAGAAGCTGTGGAGCAGTTCCTTCACGCTTGTCGTGGGTGGTTATTCTGTCGCTATGCTTGCGCTTTTCTATTGGATAATCGATGTCAAGGGCTATCAGAAATGGGCTTTTCCGCTGAAGGTGGTGGGCATGAATTCCATCGCCATCTTCCTGCTGCCCAAGTTCATTGACCTGAAATATACTGTCAATTTCTTCTGCGGCGGACTGTGCAATCTCGTGGGAGAGGGCTGGGACAAGGTGCTGTTCTGGTCGGCTTATCTGCTGCTGAATTATCTGATTCTGCACTTGATGTACAAAAAGGACATATTTATCAAGGTATGAAAAAAATAGTCATCGCTTGTGATTCCTATAAAGGATGCCTGTCATCCTCTGAGGTTGCCCGGGCTGCTGCCGAGGGCGTGGCCGAGGTGTATCCCGACTGTGAAATCGTCCGTCTGGCTGTAGCTGACGGTGGAGAGGGCACTGTGGATGCGCTCGTGGACACATTAGGAGGCCATCTGGAATGGGCTGAAGTCTCTGACCCGCTGGGCCGGCCTGTCAAGGCAGTTTATGGGGTGGCAGGAGATCTCGCCATCATCGAATCAGCTGCTGCCTGCGGACTTACGCTTCTGACCAAAGAAGAGCGCAATCCGCTGATTACCACCACCAGAGGACTGGGCGAGCTGATATTGGCCGCCATCGACAAAGGCTGCAGACGCTTCCTCATCGGGCTCGGAGGCAGTGCTACCAATGACGGCGGAATGGGAATGATAAGCGCAGACGGGTTTCTGGAAAGGGCCCGCGGCCTGTCGTTTACGGTAGCCTGCGATGTGGATACTCCATATATAGGAAAAAATGGGGCAAGCCGTGTTTTCGGTCCGCAGAAAGGGGCTTCGGAAGAGGATGTGGAAGTGCTGGAGGAAAGACTGCGCGGATATGCATTGAAAATACTGGCTGACACCGGCATTGACGTAAGCAATATGGAAGGAGCGGGTGCCGCAGGCGGTCTTGGTGGGGCTTTCCGTGCGTATTTGGGAGCGGAGCTGAGGCGTGGTGTGGACATGATTCTGGACCAGATCGATTTCGAGGAAGTCATTGAAGGGGCAGATCTTGTCATCACCGGAGAGGGCTGCTCGGATTACCAGACATTGAAGGGAAAAACTGCTGCCGGCGTTCTCGAGAGAGCAAGACGGATGGGGATTCCTGTCGCGCTCGTGAGTGGCGCCATCAGAGACGAGCAGATGCTCCTGAAAGGCGGTTTCCATATCATCGAGGCCGTAAGCCCACAAGGGATGAGCCTGGCTGAAGCGATGCGTCCGGAAACTGCCAAACACAATATTTACGAAACTGTCAAACGTTTACTGCTCAATGAATAGCGCAATTGCAGTTGCAATCGGTCTTACGCTTGCAATTATTCTGATACTCAAGAAATGTCACCCTGTCTATGCTCTGATTCTCGGTGCTGTAGTCAGCGGTCTTATGTCCGGATGGGGTTTCGACCTGACAATCAAGGAAATGTTTTCCGGCGTGCGGGACATCTCCCCTGCCATTGTCAGGATTCTTGCTGCCGGCGTGCTGACCGGTGTGCTGGTCAAGACCGGCGCGGCTGACAAGATAGCTCTGACCATCGTGGAGAAGGCCGGACGGCGCAATGTCTTCCTTGCATTGGCCTTGTCCGTATTCATCCTCACCGGCGTGGGCGTATTTATCGACGTGGCTGTCATCACGGTGGCTCCGATTGCCATAATGATCGGCAAGGAGATGGGCTTGTCCAAGGGAAAAGTGCTTCTGGCACTGATCGGTGGCGGAAAATGCGGAAATATCGTCTCCCCTAACCCGAACACCATCATTGCTGCGGAGAACTATGACGCGCCGCTGTCGTCAGTTATGGCTGCGGGCATTGTCCCGGCACTGGTCGGAATGGCCGCGCTGATTTTCATCATATTGCCGATGCTGCCAGACAAGGGCTTTTCGGATATGAAGGATGCGGAGGGAACCGACTGTTCCAAGACTGATTTGCCGTCATTTATGGCAAGTATCACTGGCCCGCTTGTGGCTGTGCTGCTGATGGTCCTGAGACCGGTTTTCGGCATCTCCATTGACCCGGCCATTGCTCTGCCGGCAGGCGGTCTTGCAGGGGTTCTGGCGACGCGCAAGTGGAAAAGCACGCTGGAGAGCATGAGTTACGGGCTGGAGAAGATGTCCCCGATTGCGGTGCTCCTGGTGGGTACGGGTACGATTGCAGGCGTCATCAAAGCGTCTGCTGTCAAGGACCTGCTGATTAGCCTGATTTCAGGATGGGACGGCGGTGCGGCACTGATTGCGCCTGTTTCGTCGATCCTGATGAGTGCGGCTTCGGCCAGCACGACTGCCGGTGCCACGATTGCATCTGCTTCATTCGCGCAGACTGTTCTCGCTGCCGGGGTCAATGCTGTCTGGGCGGCGGCCATGACCAATGCTGGTGCCACCGTCCTGGACCATCTTCCTCACGGCTCGTTCTTCCATGCCACAGGCGGTTCTATCGGAATGGAGCTCAAGGAAAGGCTCCGGCTGATTCCTTACGAATCACTTATCGGACTTGTCCTAGTAAGCATGACGGGTGTCATGATGCTGATAATGGTTTAACAAAGTGCTGGAATGATTATGAAAAGAATTTGTTATATGTTGCTCGCTGCTGCATTGTTGGCAGCGGGCTGCACAAAAGAGGATAACGGAGGCCCGATCGAGGAGCTGGTAATCGGTATCAGCAGTTCCGAAAGCAAGGTTACCCTCGGAAGCGAAAACGCAGAACAGTTCAGCCTCCTGTGGTCCGAAGGTGACGAAGTCGCTGTAACAGGCGATGCAGGCCAATCCGTTTTCCGTCTGAAGTCCGGTGCGGGTTCGACAAGAGGGACATTTGAATACAAAAGCGGTGCTCGCGGCCACAATGTAATCAAAGATGTCATCTTCCCTGCCACCAATGCCGGAAACGTTCCTGCCACACAGAATTACACGGCAGGAACTTTCGACCCGTCTGCCATGAACCTCACGTATCACAATCCGTCCGGCACCAAAGAGCATTCGGTAATGCTCGAATGCAAGTCGAGTGTTCTGTGTTTCCAGATGAAAGGCATCGACAAGCTGAGCAGCATAGCAGTCTCTTTCAAGAACGGCAAGACCTACACCCTCAAGACGCTGAATGCGCCGGTCCTCGACAAATCCAAGGCCGCGCCATTCTACATTGTCGTACCTTCGCAAAAGTCTGACCGAGTGGATGTTACATTCACATCAGCGTCAGGGTCAATGAACAGAAGCCTCCTGTCCAAGGAATTCATGTCTGGACATGTCCACCGCTTCGCCCAGCTCGAATTCAAGGCTGACAAGAAGTACAGGATCATGTCCTACAATATCGGCCAATGCTCTCAAGGCGGAAATTCCAGCACCAAGTTGATCGCCGATGTCACCAGGGAGCTCAAGGCAGATGTCGCGGTAATGAATGAGGTCAGAGGCATACCCAATGACGCGAACTCTATTGCCAAGTACTTAGGTTGGGAAAAGCATTATGAAAGCGCAAGGCTCGGTATGGGCAACATGATTACCTACAACCCGAAAACTCTGAAGCTTATAGGCAGTCCGACCTCCCTCAAACTGAATAAACTGGAATCTTCAACTGTCAAATATAATGAGGACAGAGTTTGCCTGTTCACGGAATTTGAGGACTTTATCCTATTAGGCTCCCACCTTCAGAAAGACGCTTTCACGGTTCACGCCAAGAAGATTACCGCCAAGGTCAAGGCCGAGTACGCAAAGAAAGGCAAACCGGTGATTTTCTGCGGGGACATGAACACCAGACCATACTCAGTAGAGTTGAAGGACTTCACATCCGAATGGAGAGTGCTGTCCAGAACGGACCAGTCCACATTCTACAATCCTGACCAGCCGGACAACCTGATCTGCATCGACTACATCTTCCTCTGGAAAGGCGGCCCTGATGTATGGGTAACAGAAGCAAAGGTATGCAAGCAGGTATCATGCTGCACCATCACTGATGCCTCAGACCACTTCCCCATCTATGTAGATGTCACCGTAGGCAACAGCAGCCTCCCGCTTTTAGAGGAAAAGGTGTCGCTCGGCTCGTATAATGTTGTAGCTGAGAACTATCAATGATAAACATTTGACCATTCTTACCAAGTTCGTCTCTTGTGTATCTCCTTGGCGAATTGAAAGAAAGAAGCACCATCAGTCATACTGCCCTACGTTCAGATTTCTCCGGTCATAGATGGCGCGATTCTATCTATGATCTTAGTTCTCAAATAAGCGGCGCTCATTAAGCGGGAAGGACACGACTTCGTGGTCAAGGCTCGCGTACTCAGAGGCTTTCCTTAAGTTTAGTAACCTCTTCCAGGGACAAGTCGGTCGCCTTCGCCACGACCTCACAAGGAGTTCTCAACTGAAGCAGGTTAATCGCTACTTCCAGATTACGTTCCTCACGACCTTCTTCGCGTCCTTCCGCGCGTCCTTTCGCGAGTCCTTCTTCAAGACTTGTCTTCTTGGCGTACTCGATTTGATTGTGGGTGTCACGTGCTGTTGTCATGGCCTTTACGTAATTTTGTTTGTCAATGTTGTCAAGGCTGGCGTACTCGGCGACGTCGAAGAGGCGGCTGAAGATCCTGTCCCGCAGCGCTGCCGGTCTTTCCAGGAGCTTCGACAGGTTCTTCAGGATGTAGAGCCACTTGTCGAAATCAGTAGTCAATTCATCCACGCCCTTGCTGAACTTCTCGACCTCGATGAAGACGAACTTCAGCTTGTCCGTCATCGTCTTGCCGGTCGTCGCCTCACGCAACAGATACCTGTGCTCGATGAGGTCGTCGTCCTCGTACCTGAAGTTCAGCACTCCGAGGAAATACACCCCGTCCAGCTTGTAGTCCCACTCTTTCTTGATGCCGGTCTCCTCATCCCGCTGCGCCTTCTTGCCCTGCTTCATGATCGGGAAGGAAGTGTAGTACAATGCCCTCTCGAAAAAGTGCTTCTGTGTCGCACACTGCATTTCAACAATGAACTCCTCCCCATTCTTCGTCCTGCAGATCACATCGAACACAGCCTTCCTGTCGTCTTCCATGATTCCCAGCTGCTCAGCCGGAATATAGGTGATGTCTTCAATCTCATGTTCCGGAAAGATGACTTTCAGGAATTCAATGAGAATGTCCTTGTTCACTTCGCTTCCGAAGAGCCGTTTGAAGGACCAGTCGACCATCGGGTCGATGTACCTCGCCTTGATCTTTTCATCCATAAAGGTAAAATTTTTTAGTTGTTAAACAAAATTTGGACACAAGATTCAAACTCAGTTATCGGTTTCTCGTGTCAATCAAGGCTACAATAGTATGCAAAATTTTTCCGAAAAACGTGTAAAAAGACGCTGCCAATGAAAATTTTTACGATTTTTAAATGTTTGATACGATTCTTAAATCTTTTATTTACAATTCTTAAATTTTTAGTCGATGCGCGATCGATGATTTCGCTGTAAATTTCCACTGACCGAAGTGATCAATAATGACCGAACAGCAGCAAAAGCCCGCTCTGCTCAGGTTGCTTCTTAAAAGTAAAGCCGATGCTTTCCTTTTCTCTCAGTTTTCATTATATTTGTGACAGGCCATCTGAAAAAAAAGAAGGCGAAGAAGTGTTATCCTCTCCACCTTAAATGTTTTCACAACGGAATAATCCTTATTGTGATTTGCTTCAGAATGGCACAAATTTAAAAACAATACACTGAATAAACAATAACCGACATGAAAAAAGTTTTAGGTCTGGACTTAGGCACCAACTCGATAGGTTGGGCTGTGATAGATACGAAGCAGAATGAGAATGGGGAAGAAGTGTTTGACAAGATAGTTTGCGCTGACAGTAGAATAATACCTATGGATCAAGCGACAATTGGAGATTTTAATAGAGGAAATTCCAAATCTCAGACAGCGGAGCGCACCAGATGCCGTGGAGTTCGACGCTTATATGAAAGAGGACATTTACGTAGGGAACGTCTCAATAGAGTACTTTCTGTATTAGGGTGGCTGCCTGATAATTATTTGAAGAGTTTGGATAGATACGGCAAATTCATAGCTGGTTCAGAACCTAAACTTGCATGGAGAAAAAATTCTGAAGGAAAGTACGAGTTCCTTTTTGAAAAGGCTTTTCAAGAAATGCTTGAAGATTTTAAAGCTACAAAACAGCAGGTTGTTGCAGATGGTAAGAAAGTTCCCTATGATTGGACCATATATTACCTGCGTAAAAAAGCATTGACCGAGCGGTTGTCTAATTTTGAGTTGGCGTGGGTGCTTCTTAATTTTAATCAGAAACGTGGTTATTATCAGTTGCGTGGTGAGGATGAGGAGGAGAAATCTGGAAAGATTGAAGAGTATTATTCTCTGAAAGTAGTTGAGATAGAAGATACTGGAGAACGAAAAGGCTCTGATACGTGGTTCAATATTGTGTTGGAGAACGGCTTTGTTTATCGTAGGCCGTTTCATGAGGCTCCGGACTGGATTGGCAAGGTGAAGGATTTCATTGTCACGACTGATGTGGATGTGAACGGAAATCCAAAGATGGATAAGGAGGGGCAAGTAAAGCGTTCCTTCAGAATGCCTAAGGAGGATGACTGGACATTGCTGAAAAAGAAAACAGAGTGTGATATCGACAACTCCCGAAAGACGGTTGGCGAATATATTTATGACGCACTGCTGCATAATCCAGAGTCGAAAGTGCGAGGTAGACTTGTCCGTACAGTAGAACGTAAATATTATCGTCGAGAGTTGGAATTGATTCTGGATAGGCAGGTGGCCCTCAATCCTGATTTGAAAGATGAAGAATTGTATTCCAAATGCATAGAAGCCTTATATCCAAGTAACGACGCATATCGAAACAGCATCTCGGGAAGGGGCTTCAAGTATCTGTTTGTCAATGATATCATTTTTTATCAGCGTCCGCTTAAAAGTAAGAAATCATTGATAGATGATTGTCCGTTGGAAGAGAGATACTATGTACTTCCAAATACAGGAGAAAGGAAAGTCGAGCATATCAAGTGCATTGCCAAGTCCAATCCGTATTTCCAGGAATTCAGACTATGGCAGTTTCTTTCCAATTTGAGGATTATCGAGCGGGAACGAGTTGCTGATGGCTCGATAAAGGAGAACATTGATGTAACTTCTAATTTTATCGATGGGAATGAATCGTTGGCGGATTTGTTTGCATGGATTAATGATAGGGAAAGCATTGACCAGAAATCACTTCTGGCGTATCCGGGCTTTAAGTTAAACAAGGCTGATCAGAAAAGGTATCGTTGGAATTATGTCGAGGATAAGTCTTATCCTGCCAATGAGACAAGAGCGGGACTGTTGCTTGCCTTGGACAAGGCCGATGTCTCTAGGGAATTTCTGACTTCAGAAAGGGAATATGAGTTATGGCATGTCCTGTATTCTGTCGAAGATAAGAATGAAATAAGGAAAGCACTTTCATCTTTTGCTAAAAGATATGGCCTTCAAGGAGATTTTGTCAATGTATTCGCAAAGATGAAGCCTTATGAAAAAGAATATGGTTCTTATTCCGAGAAGGCGATTAAGAGAATGCTCCCACTTATGAGGGCGGGCCGATATTGGAAAGAAGACAATATTGATGAAGCGACCAGATGCCGGATATCGAGGCTGTTGTCTGGCGAATTTGATGAAAATATTCATAATCGGGTAAGAGAGAAAACTATAGCATTGCAGTCAATGCATGATTTTCAGGGATTGCCAGTATGGTTGGTCTGCTATGTTGTATATGATAGACATTCCGAGGCTAAAGACATTGACAAATGGTCGTGCCCAGAAGACATTGATGCCTATCTTGCGAAATTCAGGCAGCATTCTTTGCGTAACCCGATAGTTGAGAGCGTCGTGATGGAGACGTTGAGAACCGTCCGCGATATTTGGAAAGCAGAAGGTCGGATTGACGAGATTCATATTGAACTTGGAAGAGAGATGAAGAATCCTGCTGACAAAAGGAAGCGCATTACGGAACAGGCTCTTGAAAACGAGAATGCCAATCTTCGTGTTCGTGCAATGCTCACCGAATTCATGAACCCTGAGTTCAATGTGGACAATGTCCGGCCGAATTCTCCTGGGCAACAGGAAATATTACGGATATATGAGGATTCAGTACTTGGCGATGGGCAAGATATTCCTGATGATATCAAGTCCATATTGGATAAATTCAATAAACAGGAACCATTGAAACGTCCGACTTCTTCCGAAGTCCTCCGTTACAAGGTGTGGCTGGAACAGAAATACCGGTCTCCATATACTGGGGAGATTATTCCGCTTGGAAAGCTGTTCACTCCGGCTTACGAAATAGAACATATCATCCCTCAGTCCTTGTATTTTGACGATTCGTTCAGCAATAAAGTCATTTGCGAGTCCGAAGTGAATAAGCTGAAGGATAAGAGCTTGGGCTATCAGTTCATCAAAGAACATCAGGGCGAGATAGTGACATTGAGTGGTGACAGACAAGTAAAAATCCTATCTGTCGAGGCTTATGAAAAGTTCGTAAGGGACCACTATTCCGAGAAAAAGAACGTGGCGAAAAAACGCAATCTGTTGGCAGAAGATATACCGGAGAGTTTCATTCATAGACAGCTGAATGACAGCCGTTACATAAGCAAGGTGGTCAAGACGCTGTTATCCAATGTCGTACGTGAAAAGGATGAGGAGCAGGACATATCGAAAAATGTAATAACGTGTAACGGGCAAATAACTACCAGACTTAAGAAGGATTGGGGGATCAATGATTTGTGGAAACAGATCATGTTGCCTCGATTTGAAAGACTGGACGACATGAGTCAAGACGAATCTTTTGTTGCTGTCAATGCCAATGGACAGAAGGTGCCTGTGATTCCGTTCTATCGACAGAAAGGGTTTGAAATGAAACGTATAGACCATCGACATCATGCGATGGACGCTATCGTGATAGCCTGTGCGACAAGAAATATTGTCAATTATCTCAACAATTCTTCTGCATGCCGTGATTCTAAAGAGAAACGTTATGATTTGCAAAGAGTTGTATGCGAAAAAGTTCATCCTGATTCTTCAGGAAACTATTCTTGGGTTATAAAAATGCCTTCGGATTATTTTGTTGGTGAAGTCCATTCTGCATTGACAAGGTGCATCGTGAGTTTCAAACAGAATTTGAGGATAATCAACAAATCATCGAACTACTACGAGAAGATTGAAAAAGGAGAGAAAGTTCGTGTTCGTCAGGAGAAAGGTGACAATTGGGCTATAAGGAAATCTATGCACAAAGATACTGTATTCGGAGAGGTGAATTTGCGAAAAATCAAGTCAGTGTCTTTGAATGAGGCATTGAAGAATCCTGGCAGAATAGTCCGCAAGGATATAAAAAAACTAGTTTGCCCATGCAGTGATATAAAAGCAATGAAGATGCTTCTTACTAAACACTTCCCGGAATTGACGAAACTTGATATTTATTACTATACGTCTGAAACCAATGATAAGTATTTTGCGACGAGGACGACAATCTCTCCTGATTTTACGAAAGAGTTTATACAAAAGAGTGTTACGGATACAGGAATTCAGAACATCTTGTTGAAGCATCTGGATCAATGCGGAAATAAACCTGATGTAGCATTTTCACCGGACGGCATCGACAAGATGAATGCGAATATCATCGAACTAAATGGAGGCCGTCCTCATAAACCAATATTCAGCGTTCGAAAATATGAAAAAGGTGATAAGTTTCCTGTCGGGGAGATTGGATGCAAGACAAAGAAATTTGTAGAAGCAGCTAAAGGGACAAACTTGTTCTTTGGAGTATATATATCATCAGAGGGAAAACGCTCATATTTTTCGGCACCGTTGAACGAGGTTATTGCCCGAGAAAAGGCAGGTTTGAGTCCTGTACCGGAAAAGAATGGAGAAGACAGGCTTCTGTTCTGGCTGTCGCCTAATGATTTGGTGTATGTGCCTACAGAAGACGAGCTGGAACGGGGTTATGTGGATGGAGAGTTGGATAGGGGTAGGATTTATAAGATGGTGTCATCTTCAGGCAGACAATGTTTCTTTACCCCTGCTTCTGTTGCTGTTAGTATTGTTGATAAAATTGAATTTTCAGCTATAAATAAGATGGAACGTGCAATTACTGGAGAAATGATTAAAGAAATCTGCATCCCGATTAAAGTGGACCGTCTTGGACGTATTGTGAAATTCAATGGCAAGTTAAGATGATTAAACGCACTTTGTATTTCGGGAATCCGGCGTATCTGTCGTTGAAACTCAGGCAACTGGTCATCAGAAAACCTGAGGTCAAGGGCGATATGCCTGAGTTTGAAGAAAACGGAGTTCCGAAGAGTATTGTCAAGACCATTCCTATAGAAGACATTGGCCTGATCGTCCTCGACTGCCCGCAAATCACTGTCACACAAGGACTTTTAGAAGCATTGCTGGAAAACAATTGTGCTGTGGTCACCTGCGACAAATCACATCTTCCGACCGGGCTGCTGCTGTCGCTATACGGAAACAAACTGCAGGCGGAAAGATACGCCAGTCAGGTCGAAGCGTCATTGCCTCTCAAAAAACAGCTTTGGCAGCAGACTGTCCAGTGCAAGATCCGGAACCAGGCGGCAATGCTCAAATATGCTACCGGCGAGGATGCCAAGAATATGATTTTGTGGGTCAATGCTGTGAGAAGTGGTGATCCTGACAATATCGAAGGTCGCGCGGCTGCGTACTATTGGAAAACTCTCTTCACGGACAATCCTCACTTCACCAGAGGAGACGATGATGTGGTAAACGTGATGCTGAACTATGGATATGCTATTGTAAGGGCCATCGTAGCAAGGGCATTGGCCGGGGCCGGACTTATTCCGACGTTGGGAATTCACCATCACAACAGGTATGACGCGTACTGTCTGGCGGATGATATTATGGAGCCGTACCGCCCTTATGTGGACAGATTGGTTTTGGATATTGTCAATGAGAGCGTTCCTGAAACATTTGACTTGAACACCAAACGAAAATTGCTGGAACTCCCTGTAACTGAAGTAGTTATAGATGGAATTAGAAAACCTCTTATGTTGGCTGTAAGTCAGACGGTTAATTCCCTGCAGAAATGTTTTGCCGGGAGCATACGGAGATTGTCTTATCCGGACATGTAATGGACAGATTCAGTGAATATAGAATCATGTGGGTGCTGGTCTTTTTCGATCTTCCGACTGACACCAAAAAGGAGCGGAAGAATGCGGCTCTATTCAGAAAGCGTCTGATAGAGGATGGATTCGTCATGTTCCAGTTTTCAATCTATATGAGGCATTGTCCGTCTTCTGAAAATGCTCAGGTCCATATCAATCGTGTAAAGTCTTTTTTGCCGGACTTGGGACAGGTAGGAATCCTATGCATTACGGACAAGCAGTTCGGAAATATGGAACTGTTCTCGGAGCACAAGCCTAAGGAAAGCGAAGACATCTATATCCAGCTGGAATTGTTCTGATTCAGGAGATGACTTTCCAGCGGACACGCCAGATTCCGTTGTTGAAGTCATGGCTGATTATCTTGAACTCACCGACCTCTGAGGTATTCGATACATGAGCACCTATGCACGCACAATCGTCGTAGTCTCCAATGCTGACTATGCGTAAAGTATCAGATGCGTCATCCGGCAACTTGCTCAGATCCACAATCGCGGCGGCATCTTCTTTCGAAACGAAATGTATCGTCACGGGCAATGCAGCAGTGATAATTTCATTGACCTTCGCCTCTATTGCTGTCACTTGTTCTTCTGTGGGACAGGCAGTGAGGATGTAGTCGCATTTGCTTTTCTTCCGCTCGACATGGGCATTGCGTGAACGTGGGCAGCCGAACATGTTGACCATCGTGCGGTTAAGGATATGCTCAGCAGTGTGCGCCGGCTCGTATTCTGCCTTGTTATGGGCATTCAATATCGGTTCTTCCATAAATTCAATGATTTTTTCTCCGTTTCATTTCCGATTTCTGCGAAGATAGCAATTTTTCTTTGCCTGACTTCTCGAGGATACAGGTTGTTTTGTTCGTCGAGGCGACAAAGTGCGAAAAACCATAACTGCGATTCGCTTCTACTCTCAGGACAATATGACGGAATCAGATACTGACAGAATTAAAAAAAACAATCAGGCACAAAAAATCCGGACAGAAATCTGCCGGATTTTTTTAATCGCCAAATGGCGTTTAATCCATTACACCTCAATCACTTACAGCAAGTACGTTGTTGCTGGTGTAAAGTTAAAAATTCTGAAAGCAAATCACAACTTAACTCCTATGATTTTGAGGACTTTATTAGTTGTTGCTGGTGTAAAGTTAAAAATTCTGAAAGCAAATCACAACCGCTGTGAACTTGTTCACGTTTTACAAGTTGTTGTTGCTGGTGTAAAGTTAAAAATTCTGAAAGCAAATCACAACTGGTAAATCATTCCTAAAAGACACTTAGTTAGTTGTTGCTGGTGTA